>Ga0302319_10000810_pt1 | contig 70121 bp, 58 predicted proteins | sample Bog_T0_2_FD_203319 | JGI IMG/M metagenome (GOLD analysis project Ga0302319, IMG submission 203319) | Peat permafrost microbial communities from Stordalen Mire near Abisko, Sweden - Bog_T0_2 | ecosystem: Environmental > Terrestrial > Soil > Wetlands > Peat | place: Sweden: Abisko, Stordalen Mire...
GCCAAGCCGGGCCTTCCCTCCGTCCGGAGCTTGCCTTGGTTCCCGCTCCCCACCACACCTCACTCCGTAACCCACAACCCGCTCAGACTCTCATCCTGGGTGGTCCAACTTCGTGAGTCCGGTCACTCCTTCATCGCATAAAGAACGCAGGCTCTGGAGGTGGTCTTATGCGTTTGGGTTGCTTTCCGCCTCCGAATGCCGGAGCACATCGCATTCCCAATGCCCAACGAGTTGAACGATCCACGTCACAGACCAATCTGGCCCAAGGCAGCAGCTCGTATGCGACCTCTTGGTCTGCGCGCTGCGTTTGCCTCGCTCCTCTTCATCGCAGCCTCCTGTTCCACGGCCCCCGAGCCCTTGCCAGCAAAGGCGGTCGTCACCGTCGACGAGGTCAGCGAGGCGATTGCGATCGAGAAGGCAACTGATGCCCGTAACGACAAGTTCGCGCCCACCGGCTCACCGTGGTTTGCCGTTTCCGAAGGGACGAGCCCCATACTCATCACTGCCCCGCACGGCACAAAGCCCTTCCGGGAGGGCGCCTACCGCTTTTCAGATGGAGGAGGGACCACCGCCCTCGCCCGCGTGCTGGGCAAGCTCTGCAAGGCCACGGTCATCTACACCACCTACGAGAGCCCGTCCGATCCCAATTATTACGACGAGAACGCCTTCAAGGAGGCCGTCAAAAAAGAACTCGCCACTGGAAGATACCGCCTAGTCCTGGACATCCACGGCAGCCACTGGTTTCGCCCGTACGACGTCGATATCGGGACCATGGACGGTAAGTCCCTCCTTGGACAGGAACGTCTCGTGAAGGAGCTGATCTCAGTTCTCAGGGAAGAGGGGCTGGAGAACATCTCCTACAATTACTTCAGCGCCGCGGATCATCAGACGATAACGAAGTTCGCATCGGCAAGGAACGTTCCGGCGCTGCAGCTTGAGATCAGCAGCACCTGGTTGCGCCCAGCCGAGGGAGATTTGGAGGCCCACCGTTTCGCCCAGCTGCTTCAGGCAATGGTACGGTATATCGATTTCCAGCAGGGGAGATAGCCTACGTCGGGCGAATGAGCGGCATTGCCGGTGGAGCGGGGCCGCCTCATTCGGCGGCCGGGCGCCTGTAGGTCGGCCGGCGAACCCTATGCCGCGGTGCCCTTCGCCGCGATCGCCGCCCTCACCCTCGCGGGCGACATCGGGATCTCCAGCATGCGCACACCCAACGCGTCATGGACTGCATTGGCGATCACGGCCCCGGTCAGGATGATCGCGGGCTCGCCGCCGCCGTAGGGCGGGGCGTCGTCGGCCTCGAGGATCACGGTCTCGATCTTCGGCACCCACGAGAACCGGGGGATCGAGTAGCTGTCAAAGTTCGTGTCATGGATGGCCCCGTCCTTGAAGTGGATCTCCTCGGACAGCGCGTAGCCAAGTCCCATGGTGATGCCGCCCTCCACCTGGATCTTCGCCCCGGCCGGGTTGATCACCAGGCCCATCTCCTGGACCCAGAGCACCCGCTTGACCGCGATGCGCCCCTCCTTCACCTCGACCTCGGCGATCGCGGCGACGTAGCTTCCGGCGTCGGCGCCGCAGGCCACCCCGAGGCCCCGTCCGCTCGGGCCCTTGGCCGGTTGCCATCCCCAGTGGTCGGCCGCGGCCCTGAGCACCCGCGCGAGCCGGGCGTCCTTGTTCTGGCGCAGCCGGAACTCGACTGGGTCCACGCCGGCGAGCGAGGCCAGCTGGTCGACGTGTGACTCCCGAGCGAACGCGTTGTTGCTGGAGCCCGGGGCCCGCCACGCGCCGACCGGAAAGGGGTGGAACCCGGCAGGGCCCTGGAAGCCCCCGATCGACGTCGTGCGGTGGTTGGGGATGTCGTAGAGGTGCTCCGAGGCGCGGTCGCCCGCGAAGCGCACCTCGTAGTCCCAGAAGGCGATCCTGCCGGCGTCGTCGAGCCCCGACTGGATCTTGATGACGGAGGCTGGCCTGAAGGTGTCGTTAAAAAACTCCTCCTCGCGGGTCCACATGACCTGCACGGGACGCCCCGTCGCCTTCGACAGGCGTGCGGCTTCGACGGCCTGGAGATTGAAGGACTTTCCCCCGAATCCGCCGCCCACGAACGGGGTGATGACCCGGACGTTGGGGATCGGCACGCCGAGGGCGCGGGCGATCTCCTCGCGGGCCCCGAAGGGGTTCTGGGTGGAGGCCCAGACGGTCGCCCTGTCCCCCTCGACATGGGCGAGCGCGGCGTGGGTCTCCATCGCGGCATGGGCGACGTAGGACCCCAGGTAGGTCGCGTCGAGGCGTTTCACGGCCAGCCGCCGTCCCTCCTGCAGGTCTCCGCCCTGGGCGACAATCTTGGGCTCGAGGCTCGCCTGCTCCAGATGGGCGTAGATCGTCCGGTCGTCCAGTCGCGAGGGCGAGGGGTCGAACTCGGCGCGGAGCTTGCTGATCGTGTCGTCGGCGATGTCGGGCAGCTCGTGCAGCACGGCCACCAGGTCGGGCTGCTGCACCAGCACGATGCCCTCGATTCCCTTGAGGGCCGCCGCGTCGATGCTCCTCAGTGTGGCCCCATGGGCCGGGTTGCGCAGGATGCGTGCGTAGAGCATCCCGGGCAGGCGGACGTCGCCGGCGTAGACGGCCTTGCCGGTCACCTTGTCGCGCGAGTCCCGGCGCAGGAGCGGCTTTCCGATGATCCGGAACTGGGCCGGCCCCTTGGGGCTCGGCTTCACGGCGATGTGACGCTCGATCCTCCTGCCCTGCGCCAGCTGCCCGTAGGTCACCCTGCGCGACGGGTCCTTGGAGTCGATGACGACGCCCTGCTGCACGGTGAGCTGGGAAACCGGCACCTTGAGCCTCTCCGAGGCCAGCTCCAGCAGGACTGCCCTGGCCTCCGCGGCCGCAGCCCTCCAGACCGTGCCGAAAAATCGTGTGGTCATGGAGCCCCAGGTGCCCATGTCGAAGGGGCACAGGTCCGTGTCGCCCATCACCATGCTGATGTCGTCGATCGAGACGTCGAGGTCCTCCGCGAGCATCTGGGGCAGGGAGGTGACGGGCCCCTGGCCCATCTCGATCTTTCCCGTGAAGCATGTCACGTGGCCGTCCTCCCCGATGCGCAGGAAGGCATTGAAGCCCGCGGGCTCATTGGGGCGCACCGTCACCGGGTGTGCCGCCTCGGACTCCTCGGCCCCGAAGGCCGGCCGCAGGACTGCGCAGACCACCAGGCCCGCCCCGAGCCTCCGGATGAAGTCGCGGCGCGAAGGCAGGGCGTCGGCCGTCCATGGCTGAACCCCCTGTGACGACTGGACCTGGTCGTTCCCGGCGCTCATGACAGCTTCTCCCCCCTTATGGCGGCCGCCGCCTCAAGCACGGCGTCGACAATGCGCACGTGGGCGCCGCACCGGCAGAGGTTGTCGTCCATCCCGTCGACGACTTCCTCCCGCGTCGGGTTGGGGTGGCGCCGCAGAAAGTCATAGGCCGTCAGGATCATCCCGGACGTGCAGAAACCGCACTGCAGGGCGTCGTGCGCGATGAACGCCTCCTGGATCGGGTGCAGCCGACCGTCCTGCGCGAGCCCCTCGATCGTGACGACCTCGGCCCCGTGGACCGACTGCACGTCGACCGAGCACGAGCGCACCGCCCGGTGGTCGACCAGCACCGTGCACGCGCCGCACTGGACGATGCCGCAGCCGTACTTGGTGCCGGTGAGCCCCAGGTCGGTGCGCAGGACCCACAGGAGCGTCCGCGACGGGGCCACGCTGATTTGAACGGGTTTTCCGTTGAGCCGGAATGAGACGGTGTCGGGCATGAGTGGGCCGTCAGGCGGGGGCGCGAGGCCGGGCGGCCTGACGAAGGAATCATGGCGCGAATCCGTAGGCTTGTCGATCCCTCCGTCGCCGAAGGCCGGCCTTGCCAGACGCCCGGGAAGAGGCCTGTCAGACGGGTGCGCCCGCGCAGGCCCCCCAAGCCGAATGCCCGACCTCTCCGGCGGAGCCTTAGTCAAGACGACCCTTGCGGCCGGCGGGCTTCACGCGGGTCGAGGACGACCCCAGCTCCCCCGAGAGGCCCCGCAGTCCCATTTCCCCGGAAACGCGCCAACCCCTCAATTTGGTTCCACTCGCGGCAATTCTGTCGGAGTATGTATCGGCCGCCATGACTTCCGGGTTTCAAAGCCGCAAGACTGCAGGGCAGAACCCTATGCCGTGGACGCTGCTCCTGAGCGCGATGGTGATGGCTGTTGTGTTCGCGGCTTGGTGCGCGCTCATGTGGCCCCAGTGGATGAGGGGGCCGACCCTGGCGCACGGGATCTTCATGCCGGTGGTGTTTGTCGCACTCCTCTACGAGGGTAGGCAGTCGCGGGCCGGTTTCTTCATGCCGGACAACGCCGGAATGGATGTGCTGCAGGCATTGACGGCCCTCATGGGCCTGTTGGCTGCAGCTGCGGGTTCATTCTACGGGGATACCATGGGATGGGACCACGCCGTTGCCTCGTTCCTGCTGAGCGCCGCGCTGGTCGCCCTCCTGCTTTCGCTGCTGATGGCGTTCAGCCGCCGAGGCGTGCGCATCATTGCCTTCGGCTGGCCGTGCATTGCCGCCCTGCTGCTCTGCATGCTTTGCGCGCCGGTGCCTCCGGGCACATCGGCCCGGTTGACGTCGATTCTGCAACTTGGGGTGACCGAGACCGTCCTTCGGATCCTCAATGCAATTGGAGTCCCAGCGTTCAGGACGGGAAACGTCATCGAACTTGCGCATGCACGGGTCGGCGTTGACGAGGCCTGCAGCGGACTTCGAAGCCTCGTCTCCTGCATATTCGCCGGGGTTTTCATCTCAGCCGCATGGGTGCGCGCGCCGCTTGCAAGGGTCTTGGTGGTGCTCCTGGCCGCTCCCCTTGCGATTGGCATGAACCTGGTCCGCTCATTCTTGCTGGCCTATGGCGCCGCACGCGGGCTGCGCATCGGCGGCCCATTGCACGATTTCGCCGGAATCGCGATTCTGGTGCTAACGTCGCTTGTGCTGGTGGGGGTGGGTGTGGTGTTTGGCTCTGGCGCAAGACCGAACCCACGGCACACGCCGTCGACTCCCGCGCATCCGCGAAGTGCGCCTGGGTGGATCGCCCTGATCACCGTCCTATTGACCTCGGTGATGATGGGCTACTGGGCGCTCAGACCCCTTGAAAGGGCATCGACGGCGGGCGCGGGGCCCGACCTGGCGGCGATCCTTCCTGGAGCCATTCCGGGATGGGAGGTTTCGGCGCCGGAGGATCTCGGGCAATTTGAGCCGGAACTGGGCACCGACTGCCTGATGCAGAGGTCCTACAGCCGACTCACTCCGTCGGGTCGCGAGCTGGTGACCCTCTACGTGGCCTATTGGAAGCCCGGGCAGGCGTCGGTGACCTTTGTGTCCTCGCATACTCCCGACATGTGCTGGCCGGGACTGGGTTGGGCAATGGTGCCGGGAAAGACCTCAACCGAGGATTTGCAAGTGGCCCGCCGTGGCCTGCCGCCCGCTCAGGCCCGCTCCTTTGAGCGTTCGGCCGAGTCGTTAAACGTGTGGTACTGGCACCTCTATGGCGGCAGGCTTGTCGTGGATTTCGACACCCGCTCGCCTCTACGCTTGCTTTCAGAAGCCGTGAAAAGGGGTGCGCGCCGCAACCGTGACCAGATTTTTGTGAGAATCTCCGCAAATGCCAGCTGGCCGGAGGTTTCCGATGGGGCCCTCCTTCCGACTGTTTTCTTGGGACTGCGCGAATGGGGGTTTTGACCCCATACGCCTGCAACCCCTTTCATTTGCGGAAGGTCGGCTGGGAAAATAGTTTGTGCCTATGCAAGGATGGTTCGGCGACCTCGTTCGGCTCTCATGGGGATTTTTTTATTGGAATCTGCGAAAGTCGATTTTTCGGGTCCGTGGCGCGTCCGGAGCGGCACCCTGCCAGGATCCGAGCGATTTGGGGATTGCCGACCATACCGACTGTGACGCGTGCATAGGATGGTACGACAAGAGCCGGTTCCGCCGCCTTTGTCCGCTGCTCCTGCCCACGACCGACGACCGGCGAATCTGTTCGGTTGCGGCAGCCGACGTCAGGCCATTCTGGGGAAGGGCCTTGATTTTTTACGGCGGCGCGCTTTCTGCCCTGGTCCTGGTTGCGTTGATCGGCTTCTTCTTGGCCTTCCGGGTCATCGGATACCGGGTTCCCTTCTTTGTAGTCGCGTGGCCGCCGGCATGGCATCGGGTCCACCAGGCGCGTGCCGATTACTACTACCGTATGGCGCTTCGCTCCTATGCCGCGGGCGACGTTCGCCAATGCTTTCTTGCCCTGGGCCAGGTCTACGTGCTCGACCCGGATAATATAAGTGCGGCCCGGCTTCTCGCGCAATTCGCGCAGATCGCAAATCCTGATTTTTCGGACGAGATCTATTCGCACCTTCTGCTTCAGTCCCGCGGGAACCGAGAGGAGACAGCCCAGGCATGGTTTCGCGCGCTCCTAGCGCGCGGCGATTTAGCCTCCATGTCCCGCCTTTCGGCCGAGATGCTGCAGGAAGGGGCACCCCACGGGCCCGCGTGGACGCAGGGCCTCCTGTTCGAGGGAAACCTGACTGCAGACACCCGCGTGGTGGACAAGCTGCTTTTGGCCCCGGGCAAGACCCCCGAGGAGGCGCGTTCCGTGCTCGAACTGGCAAGATCGATCAGGACGGGGTCGAAGGCTGATCGTTACAACCTGGTAGAGATTTCCCTTGGCCGCGCGACCACCCCCTTCGAAATCTTCTTTTCCCTCAACCAGATGATCGAAATGGGACGGGCGCTCGATGTCGTCGCATTCCTGCAGGGACCCGAAGGCGCGGCGCTCCCAGCTTACGACCTCGAATCTCTCGAGCTAGACGCGTATTCCTCCCTGGGATGGCATCTCCTTGAAAGGCAGAAGGTGGGGTTCCTGTTGGACCAAGGTGCTTCGGTCTCCATCATCACCCTCCTGTCTGCACATCTTGTCCGCTATCCGGATGACGATGTCGCCGAGTATGTCTTCAAACGCCTCGACAAGCGGCCGATGCCGGAAACGGTCGCCAATTCCGGGGCTCATTTGGCGCTTCTCTGCATGGCTGGTGTCAACGGCCAGAGGCAGCGCATGAAAAAGGAGTCCGATACGATGGGACGGATCGTCGGGGGCAATTTCGCAGCGGCGAACCTGCTCACCGAGTTTTTCGACAGCACGGCGCCCCACAGGAACCCCGCAGTATTCTTACCTGCGCTCGCAGATCTCCCGCTTGAGGTCGTCTACGCCCTGAACGCTCACTACCATGCCGCGGCATTTCCAGCTGGGAGCATTGCGGCGTCGGCAGATCCACCACGCGGCGAAAACTGAACCCACGCAGATGATTCCGTAGAAGGAGGGCTCGGGGGTCGGGGCGATCTTTCCCGAGCCCGAAGTCCATCCCGCGCTTTGGTTTCCTGGCTGGAACACGATTGAGGCAAGGGTCGACGAACCCGGATTTACGTTGGCGTAGAAGCTGTCCACCGACTGGTTCCAGTTCTCGACGGTGAGGGTTGCGCTGCCGGTCAGGGTGAGCGAGGAGATGGACAACGTGGAGGTGCTTCCACTGCTGAAATCGATGACCGAGTTCCCCGTCACCGTCAGGGAACCGATGCTCTGGGACGTTCCGTTCAGCGTGAGGGTCCCTCCGGAGCCGAGCGTCAGGTTCGTCCATGCAGTGAGCTGGTTGTTGCCTTCGAAGCTCAAATTCCCGGAACCTGATACGCTGACACTCGATCCCAGGGCGTTTCCCGAGGACTTGTCCAAGACCACGGTTCCACCGGTGATGCTGGACGTGCCGGTGATGTTGTTTGCCGCGGTGCCAGCCAGGGTTGTTGTGCCCGATCCGGATATCGAAAGATTCCCTGTGGTGTCGATGACCGAATAAATCGTATGGGTGCCTATTCCGGTGATGTTGACGCTGGAGGCGTTGATCTGGGCCCCTGACAGGGTTGTCGCTCCCGATCCGGAAATCGTGAGGATACCGGATCCGAGGTTGAGCGTGCTCGCCGCCGTCACCGGGCCGCTGCCTGCAATCGTGAGACCCGCTCCCGCGTTCACCTGGCTGCCGTTGAATGAAACCTGCCCCGATCCGGTTATGCTCAGCGGGCTGGTCCCGGAGGCGGTGACGACCCCGTTGAAGACGGTTGGAGCCGTCGATGAAATCGCGATGTTGCCGCTGGCGCTGAAGGACCCGTTGAACGTCGTCGTCCCATTGCTGATCGAGGCATTTCCCAACGTTGAGGCGGCGCTTCCGAAGGTGGTTGTGCCCGAGTTGGTGACATTGAGGGAGGAGGCGCCGCTCAGGCCCTGGTTGAAATTCACCGTACCTTGGCCACCTGCCGTGACGGCACCGCTCACCGTTTCAGTCTGAAAATTGACGATGCCGGAGGAACTCGTGGTGAGGCTGCCGGTTCCCCCGACCTGGCCGTCCAACGTGGTGTTGCCTGCGCCGGCGATGGTCAATCCATAGCTTGAGATCGAAATCGGGTTGCCCAGAGTAAGCGTACCGCTTGAACTCGAGATCGTCGCGGCACCGACCAGCGTAATCTGGCCATTGAGTGTGTTGTTTCCGGAGGCATTCTGTATCGCCCCCACTCCGGACACGCCCGATCCGGCTATCGAAAACCCGTTCTCACTGATAGTGATGTTGTTCTGCAGGGCCAGGGTGGCGCCCGATGACACCGATGTCGAGGTTCCAGACCCGAGCGCGTTATTGCTCGTCGCCAAAACGGTGCCGGCATTTACCGCCAAAGAATTCGAAAAGGAATTATTGCCGGAGAGCGTTAGGGTGCCGGCTCCGCTCTTGTAGAGGTAGGCTGAACTCGGGCCGCCGCTGATTGACCCCGATATCGCCGTATTGTCTGTGCCGCCAATGGTCAGGTTGTTGCCTCCTATGGCGATGGGCCCGGAGAAGTTGAGGGTGCCGCTAGTCGCCAGCCAAGACTGGTTGGCACCCACCGTCACGGCACTCGAGATCGATTGCGCATGGGTGCTGCTGTTGGTCACTCCACCGTAGATCGTCAGCATGTCTCCTTCGGCGCTTGCCAGGGTAAAAGCCGAGGCCCCGCTGCTGAAGGCAATCGATCCGACCGACCAATTCAGATTCATGTCCGGCACGAGGTTCGCGCTCCCGCTGAATACGATCTGCGACGCGGAGCTGCTTGCCGGCGGAACGCCCGAGCTCCAATTCTTGCCCGTATTCCATAACTCATTGGCCCCTCCGCCATTCCATGTGGACGTTTGGGCGCCGGCTGTCGCCGGCATTGCTGCGAGCACCCATGCCGCAAGCAAGCCGAGAGTCCACCTAGGGGAATCATGTGCATCCAAATACATTTTCAACGTAAGGTATTCGGATCCGGCCAAAGCGCAAATATCGGTCAAATAGCCACTTAATAAAATTTGATGCCCGGTTACTTTGCCCCGACGGCACCCGGACACGGGGCGCATCCCCGCGCCGCCGTTCCTCTTATGCGGGCCGATTTTGGGCCTTTGTAGCATCGCCCTGGATTGCATCTGCAGCGCCGCGAGCCGATGCGATCGTCCGCCACCCATGTTGTTCCTCCCGTCCGATCCAAGCCTTGTTGGCACATGCAACCCGTGCCGCCCTGAATCCGATGGACACGGAGTGACGGGAAGAAGGGCGCAGCGTCGCATCCTGCATGGAAACCGGCCGCTATTGTAAGCAAACCGGCCGCAAGCCGCGGACCGATCAAGCCGTCAACGACGGCCCGGGGAGACCCTCCTCATCTCGGGACGGCGAGGAAACCCGGCCAAAGCGCAGCTTAGGCCGGGATGAATCGCCGCCTGAACGCATGAAGCTTCTGAGCGGCTAGGTTATCTTTTTTGGCGCCCCTTGACGCCCTCTGCGCAGACTAAAGTCTCGTTGGTCCATACTGGCTACCGTTACCGGTTGGAGCCGTTCGCGCATCAGCAGCGAAGGCTAAAGTCGTTGGCTGGTGCCTGCCGTTGGGCATGGAACCACTTCCTGCGCTTCAGGGAAGAGGCCTACCTGGCAGCCAAGGCGGCAGGCGGCTCCTTGCCCAAAGGGGCCTTTAGCTACGTCGCAAATGCCAAGGAACTCACCCGCCTGCGCACGAGGAGACCCTGGCTGAAGGAAGCGGACATCACCGGGCTGCAACAGGCGTTGCGTGACTTGGACTTAGCATACGCCAGGTTCTTTGCCGGGGAGGCGGGCCACCCAGGACCCCGCCACTACGGCGACGACCGGTACCGGGTCTGCGGGGAAGCCTCCTTCGGTGTCGATGGCGACTGGGTGCGACTGCCGAAGCTCGGTTGGGTGCGCTTCCACAAGTCCCGGGACCTGCCGACGGGCGGGCGCCTCCTGAACGTCACGGCGTCCCGAGAAGGTGCCGACTGGTTCGTCAGCTGCTGCGTTGAACACTCGGTTGCGGTGCTGCCTGCGCCGATAGGAGATCCAATTGGCATCGACCTCGGGGTAACCCAGTCTGTCGCCTTCTCGGACGCCACGGTCCCGTTCCAGATGCCGGTTGCCTCCCGGACGGAGGAGCGCTTCGCGCGCAGGCTGTCCCGCCAGGTATCCCGGAAGACCAAGGGTTCCAACCGGCGCAAACGGGCCATCGAGCGTCTCGCCAAGCACCGCCGCCACCTGGCTCGCAGGGTGAAGGACGCAGCGCACAAGCTGACAACCCAGTTGGCCAGCACCCGCAGCGAGATCCACGTCGAAGACCTGCGGCTGCGGAACATGACGGCCAGTGCCAAGGGGACGGTGGAGGAACCCGGTGCCAGTATCCGACAGAAGGCCGGGCTCAACCGCCGGCTGCTGGCCAATGCCCACGGCCAGACCGTCCGCCTGTTGGCTTACAAGTGCGCCCGGTCGGGCGCCAAACTCGTTTTCAAGGACCCGGCGTACACCTCGCAGGAGTGCGCCGAGTGCCACCACGTGGCACCCGAGAACCGGCCCTCGCAGGCCGTGTTCAGGTGCGTCAAGTGCGGGCACCAGGACAATGCAGACCACAACGCCGCACGGGCGGTGTTGACGCGTCCCGCGGCCGGGCAGGCCGTGGCTGCGCACCGAGGGAAGCGTAAGACGGCCCGCAAGGGCCGCGGCCCCGATGAAGTGCGAACCCATCCGAGTGACCCGGGGCTTCCAGCCCCAGGCTCGACGGGAATCCCGGCCAAAGCGGCTCCAGCCGCTTAGCCCGGGAGGATGTCAAGGGACTTGGCCCCCCGGCGCCGTGCTGGCCGGGGCGGGCGGTTGGCCGCGGATCGTGCGCACGAGGTCAAAATCGATGCCAACCATCGCTGCCTCCTGCTTGGCCTGCGCCGCGCACAGCCCGACGCCCGCCGACATGCCCTTGTCGCGCAGGTTTGAGACCGCGAACCCCAGGACGATCACCCAGAGCAGCGGCAGCACAATCCGGCTGCGGACCCGCGAGAGCTCGAATGCGATCCATGCGTACGCCGCGATCGAGGGCACCAGGCAGTAGCGGGCTCCAAACCAGAACCCCTCGGTAACGGACGCGGCGAGCGTGGGCGCAAAGAGCAGGATCCAGCACGCCACGGCGAACGGGCGCCATGCGGCCGCCGCAAGGACGAGTGCTGCGCCCACGATCAGGAGGGGATAGAACAGCGAGGGGAACAGGGGCACGGTCGCGAACGGGACGAGGAGGTTAAGCGCGTAGTGCGGAAGGATGAGGGGAAGGTAGTCGAAGCGCGGGTGCCACGGGATCACGCCGAGCTGAATGCGCAGCCTGTATTGCACGCCGGCGAGCAGCAGCAGGAAGGCGCCGACCGCCCAGCCCGCGGCCTTCTTGCGGTTCAAAATGCAGTAGCCCACTGCCGCGCCCGCGGCCTGGGGGTAGCTCGCCAGGGCGAGCATGACGAACAGGGCGGACCACCAGGGCTTTTTCTTGAGGAGCCAGGCCACGCACAGCAGGATGGCGACGGACTCGTAGACGAAGCCCATGGCCCAGGTGAAGACCTCGATCCTGAGCGGCGAAAAGACGAAGAGCAGCACCGCCGGCGCGACCCAGCCGCGGCGAAGGTGCCTTCCGTAGATCTCTGTGACCAGGAGCGAGAGGATGAGTCCCAGGACGAAGACCAGCACGTGGAACCTGAATGCCGTCGGCGCGCCGCACAGGCACGCCACAACCCACGTCACCGGCGTCCAGCGCCGGCCGAACTGGACGTCCGTCACGGCCCAGCGCAGGGACTCCCATCCGTGGCCCAGGTGCGGGTTGGCTGCGATGAACTTCCAGTCGTCGAGGCCCAGCCACGGCCACGACAGCGAGCGGGCATAGACCAGCGCGAACCCGGCGGCCACCAGGACGAAGCACAGGAGGCGGTTGCGGGACCATTCGCCGCCGGTCGACGGAGATGCGCTGCCAGGGCCCTCGGCGTCAGGGTACATGCTTCGCATCCGCTTGAGTTGGGGTCGACATGGAAACCCCGCACCAGGGGCGGCCCCGATGGTTCAGGCAAAGCCCGCGGCGCTCAAGAGGGATCTGTTGTCCCGGGCGGATCAGCGTACTCGGACGTCGACCACTGCCGACAGCCCCGGCCTCAGGCGCTCGCCCACCTCACGGGCGCTCGCATCGTCCAGAAGGATCTTCACGGGCACGCGCTGGACGACCTTGGTGAAGTTGCCCGTGGCGTTGTCCGGCGGGAGCAGCGCGAACTGCGCCCCGCTCGCTGGCGAAAGGCTGTCGATGGTTCCGTGCAGCTCGACGCCCGGCAAGGCGTCGATGGAGACCTCCACCGCGAGGCCGGCCCGCATCCGCGCGATCTGCGTCTCCTTGAAGTTTGCGACGATCCACGGGTTCGGCTCGACGAGCGCAAAGAGGACCTGACCGGCTTGGATGCGGTTGCCGGCCTCGACGTTCCTGTTGCCGATGCGCCCCGCCGCCGGGGCGACGATTGTCGCGTACGAGAGCTTCCTTCGGGCGTCCGTGAGCGCGGCCTTGTAGGCCAGCGTCGAGGCCTTCGCCGACAGCGACTGGGCCTTGGCGGATTCCGTCTCGGCCCGGGCCTGCGCGGCGGAGGACTCCGCCACGCGCACGTTGGCGAGCGCGACGGCGAGTTCCGCCTGTGCGCCATTGTAGGCGCTCTCGGCATTGTCCACATCCGCCTGGGTCACGGCTCCGCCTTCTTGAAAAAGCTGTCGCGCGCGGCCGCGGTTTATCCCGGCCAGTTCGAGATGGACCCTGGCCTGCGTCACCTGGGCCTGGGCCGACTCGAGATGGGCCTTTGAGCCCTCGAGCTGCGCGTCCGCCTCCGCCGACGCGGCCTCGGCGCGAGCCTCGTCGGCCTCGGACTTGGCAAGGCCCGCCTGCTCCCGCTCGACCAGCAGCTCGAACTCCAGGGAGTCGAGCTGGGCCAGCACGTCACCTTTTGCGACGGTCTGGTTGTCGCTGGCCAGGACTTCCCTGACCGTGCCGTCCGTCTGGGGACTCACCTGGTGGACATGGCCCTCGACGGTCGCGTCGTCGGTTTCCTCGTAGAAGTACATGCCGTAGGCGAAGTGAGCGCCCCACGCGCACAGCCCCACGAGGGCGGCGGTGATCGCGATCCTAGCGGTCGTGGAGGCGCCCTTGCGGGCGATTGCTGCGGGTTTCGTGGTGTGGGTCATGGATTCGTGGTGTTTGTTGTGGCCTAGCCGTGGGCCGTCGCCAGGGCCGCCTTCTTGCCCCGCCCGAGCAGAAGCAGGAGAGGAAGCGACAGGACGAAGGCAAAGGCGACGTACATGAAGATGTCGGCGAAGGAGAGCAGGAGCGCCTGCTGGTCGATCCCGATGTCCAGCAGCTTGAGTGCCCGGGTATGGACCCCGACGTGGTCCGAGCTCACCCTAGAGAAGAGGTGGCCCAGGTAGCCCATGCGCAGTTTTGTGCCGGGATCGCCGAGGCTCTCGTGCACGACCAGCACCGAGCGGTGCACGGCCTCGCGGCGTGCGAGGAGGGTGGTGATGACCGCGATCCCGATGCTGCTGCCGAGCTGGCGGGTGAGGTTGTAGAAGCCTGCCCCCGAGGCCACCTTATCCTTGGGCAGTTCGCCGAGGGTGGCGATGCTCAGGGGCAGGAACATGCAGGGGCTGCCCAGCCCGCGCAGGAAAAGGGGGAAGTAGAGGCTGGACGCCGAGGTCGACGGGTTGATCTGCGCCAGCATCAGTGCGGCCGACACCGTAATCAGGGCCCCGATCGCGATCAGGAGCCTCGCGTCCACACGTCCCGATATCTTGCCCATCAAGATCATGGCGATGGCCGCGGCGATTGCGCTCGGCAGCTGCAGCACCCCGCTCTGCATCGCGGTGAAATGGAGGTAGTTCTGTACGAACACGGGCACCGCGAACACGACGCCGTAGAGGCCCATTCCGAGCACGAGGGAGTAGGCGCTGCCCGCCGAAAGCGCCCTGAAGCGCAGCGCGCGCAGGTCGACTGCGGGGTAGTCGATCGAGAGCTCCCGCCAGATGAAGAGACCCAGGCCCGTGACGGTGCCCACGGCCATGGAAACGATCAGGCGCGAGCTGAACCAGTCGTCCTCCTGGCCCTGCTCAAGGAAGGTCTGGAAGCAGCCAAGGCCGACCGCCAGGAGAACGATGCCGATCCAGTCCACACGGTCGCGGCTGATGTCCTCCTGCCGGTCCCGGGGCAGGAAGGCGATCGTCATCAGCACCGCGAGGATGCCGAAGGGAAGGTTGATGAAAAAAATCCAGCGCCACCCGAGCGTATCGGTGAGGTATCCCCCGAGTACGGGCCCGAGAGCGGGACCGGAGATGACGCCGATGCCGAAAATCGCCTGAGCGGCCGGCTGCTCCCAGCGCGGGAACGCCTCGAAGAGGATGGACTGCGCCTTTGCCAGGAGGCCGCCCCCGGCGAGCCCCTGGAGGACCCGGGCGAACACGAGCATCGGAAGGCTTGTCGCCATCCCGCAGAGGGCCGACGCCACCGTGAAACCCACGAGCGAGAAGAGGAGGTACTGCTTGCGGCCGAAGCGGTTGCTCAGCCAGGCCGTCAGGGGAATGATCACCACGTTCGCGCACGCGTAGCCCGTGGACACCCAGCCCGCCTCCGAGAGCGTGGAGCCGAGGTTGCCCTGGATGTCGGGAAGGGCGACGTTGACGATGCTCGTGTCGATCACCTCGAGGATCGCGCCCAGCGCGGCCGTGATCGCGATCACCCACTTGAGCACGCCCCGGTCGAGCAGCCTAGCCGCGGACGGAGACAGCAGGCTCCTGTCGGAGCCGTAGAGGCCCGGCGCTACCGTGGTCATCGCGCTGCTATTCCGTGGATGAAGACCTCGACGCAGGCGTCGCGAAACTCCGCAAGGCTGTAGCCCCGGCTGACCCCGGGGCCGGACCGGCGCAGCACCGACGAGAAGATGGATCCCAGAAACATGTCGGCGGCGATGGAGGCGTTGAGGTCGTGCCTCGCCTCGCCCGACTTCGACGCGCGCTCAAGGCGCTCGACGAGCGCGGCGCGCATGGGCCAGAATATGCCCTTGAGGGCCTGATGCTGGCAGAGCTCGTGGCGATGGATCTCGCCGATCATCGTCCTTATCAGGGGCAGGTTCGCGGCGAGGAGGTGCTCGTAGCGGCGGGCCAACGACTCAAGGTCGACCTTCAGGCTGCGCCCGGCTTTTCCTCCAGCGCTTGCGCGCTTGGTGCGGGCTTCCCCGAACGCGGAACCCACGACGGCCTCGATCAGGTGCTCCTTGGTCCCGAAGTGCCTGAAAAGGGTGACCTCGTTCACGCCCGCCTCGCGCGAGATCGCCCGCGTGGTCGCGCCCACGAGACCGTCGCGGGCGAAAACGCGGGCGGCAGCCGTCAGGAGCCTTTGGCGTGCCGGGGGCCGCCGGCGGCCGTTCTCGGGGGTCGATTGCATGCAAGTAGTTACTTGCATTGACGCGAAAATGTGCGAAGTGTTCAAGATTCATCTTGCACGCCTACTCGCACACGCCGCACCGCCTGGAACGCATATCCCTCATGGAAGGGGGGACGCCATGATGGCGCCGGTCATCATTGTCGGGGCGATGTTGGTTTTTGTCCTTTGGGACACGACTGACGTGCAATAGCCCAGCCCCCAGGGGGTTGCGGGCTCGTCCAAGGCCGTCCGCCGGCAAGTGGAGGTGCCAATTGGGCCTTGCCGGGGGGCCTGCGCCAGCCCAGCTTGGCGCCTCTTCACGTGAAAATCGGATTTCTCGGAGGCAGTTTTGACCCGGTTCACTTCGGCCACCTGCTCGCTGCGCAGGATGCCTTCGAGCAGCACAAGCTCGACCGTCTGGTCATTGTCCCTGCCGCCCAGGCGCCGATGAAGCCGTCCGACGTGCAATCCACGGCGGCCGACCGCTTTGCCATGCTCAAGGCTGCCACCGAATGGGACTCCCGTTTCGAGGTTTCCGATTTTGAGCTTAGAAGGGGGGGGATCAGCTACACCGTCGACTCGGCGAGGCACTTCCGCGCGCTCTACCCCAACGATGACCTCTATTGGGTCATTGGGGGCGACCAGCTTCCGCATATTCACCTATGGAGGGACATCGGCGAGCTGGCGAAGCTGGTTGAATTCATCTTCCTTGAGCGCCCCGGCTATCCCGTGAAGGCCACCCAGAACATCCCGGGCCTCAAGCTCCACCGCTGCGACGGACATTTACTTGCGATAAGCTCGACGGAACTGCGCGAGCGCATCCGCAGACACCTTTCGCTCGATTATTTCGTTCCGCACAAGGCGATTGTTTACATCCGAGACAAGGGACTGTATCTCGGTCAGCGTTGAAAGCATCCGAATCAAAATCCTTGGAGCTCGTGCGGATATGCTGCCGCGCCCTTGACGAAAAGAAGGCGGCAGACCTGCGCGTCCTCGATGTGCGAGGGTCCTCTTCGATCACCGATTACCTGGTGATCGCCACGGCGACCTCCGAGCCCCATGTGCGCGCGCTCAGGATCGAGCTGGAAAAGGCCGTCGACGCCTCAAAGACCCACATCGTGGGCTTCGAGACGGCCCACGAAAGCGGGTGGGCGGTCATGGATGCGTTCGACGTGATGGTCCACATCTTCACGGCCGATCGACGTTCCCTCTACCGTCTTGAAAGTCTTTGGCGGGACGGCAAAGAGATTTCCGTAAGGGACTTGCTTGCACCCAAGAAAAAGCCGGCGAAAAAACCCGCGAAGCCCAAGAAGACTGCACCAAAGAAAAAGAAAAAATTACGCAAGTAATTGTTAAGCAGAATGAAGTGTTGATTTTATTCGGGACGGATGAAGTTTTAGGCGGGAAATGGTGTACGAGTTACTACGTACGTGCTTTGCCTTATTCGCTTCTTGAAGCCGCCTGCAAGTCATCGTATTTTGTTAATGCCCAACTTCTGGGCAGTTAATAATAAATCGATAACAAACATAACGTTAAGGCGCGACATGAAAACGAAAGATAAGGGTTTTACCCTCGTTGAGATCATGATCGTCGTGGTGATCATTGGCCTACTGGCATCAATGGCTATCCCGGCGTTTCAGAAGGTCCGGACGAGCTCTCAGGACAAAGCTGTCCTGAACAACGCGAGGCAGCTCTCGGCTGCCTCTGATCAGTATTATCTCGAAAACGGCGTTTCCTCCGTGGTGCTCTCGGATCTGTTGGGGCCGACTTCCTACATCAAGGCCCTGAACTCGGTGGCCAAAGAGACATATCCGGAGTCCTTCACTCAGGGCACGACAATCACGATCACCAGCGTGGCGGGCTCCCGTACAATAACGTATTCGCCGTAACCGGTTGAATATAAATGCCTAAAGTCCTTTTGGCACATCAATGTCGTTCCGAAGAGAATGGCTGCAAATTGCCAGAAGGGCGGTGGGTAGTACTACGTATTCACAATTGTTTTAACTTGAGGAAACAGGTGGGTACGATTGAATTGTAAGTCTAGTTAATGCTAGCGACAGCGTGTTAATCATAACAATAAGTAACAAAATAAGGTCACAAAATGAAAACCAATAGCAATAGTTCCAAGGGCTTCACCCTTGTTGAAATCATGATTGTCGTCGTCATCATCGGCCTCCTGGCCGCCATGGCGATTCCCGCCTTCCAAAAGGTGCGCACCAACTCGCAGGACAAAGCAGTCCTGAACAACGCTCGCCAGCTCTCGGCCGGCGCTGACCAGTACTACCTCGAGAACGGTGTTTCGACGGTTGTCCTCTCCGACCTGCTCGGGCCGACATCCTACGTCAAGGCTCTCAACTCGGTCGCCAACGAGACCTACCCGGGTTCCTTCACCCAGGGCGTCACGGTCACGATCGCGAGCGTCGCTGGCGTCCGCACGATCACTTACGCCCCGTAACACGGGCGAAACGTCACAAGCTAAATCAAGAACAGGCACTCAATGAATATCATACAGAAATCCAACAAGGGCTTCACCCTTGTTGAAATCATGATTGTCGTCGTCATCATCGGCCTCTTGGCCGCCATGGCGATTCCCGCCTTCCAAAAGGTGCGCACCAACTCGCAGGACAAAGCAGTGCTGAACAACGCCCGCCAGCTCTCGGCTGGCGCTGACCAGTACTACCTCGAGAACGGTGTTTCGTCGGTTGTCCTCTCCGACCTGCTCGGGCCGACTTCCTACGTCAAGGCTCTCAACTCGGTCGCCAACGAGACCTACCCGGGTGGCTTCACCCAGGGCATCACGGTCACGATCACGAGCGTCGCTGGCGTCCGCACGATCACCTACGCCCCGTAATCGACATCAGGGGTAGGTATCCTCCAAACTCAAAGCCGCCCGCTAGACGTGGGCGGCTTTTTTTGGCTCCGAATTTTCCTGACTCATGAACGCACCGTCCTTCCTGCCGGTCCTTTCCGACCGGCGCCTGTGGGTTTTCGTCCTGATTGCCGCGGTGGCAGGTGCCACGGGTTTCATCCTCGTCCCCGACCGTCTGGCCCTCGGGGTCGTCACCGTCGCGGGGTACTGGTGCGTCCTTGCCGCGTTCCTTCTCTTTGTGCGGGCCCTGTGGCAGACATTCGGGGTCGAATTGGCCCGAGTCCGCGAGGCGGGCGCCCGGCGCTTTGACTGGGCCTCGCTGGTGGTCGTGGCGCTCGGGGGCACGATCCTCATCGTCCACGAGTCGTTCGGCTTCAAGATCGTGATGGACGAGCTGATGCTGGCCGGCACGTCCATGAACATGCACTTCACCCGGACCGTGCTCACGCCGTTCCGCGGGACCGACATTCACGGGACCTTCGTCATCGTGGAGGGCATGATGGACAAGAGGCCGCTCTTCTTCCCGTTCCTCGAGTCCCTGATCCACGACCTGACGGGCTACCGTCCCGAGAACGCGTTCATCCTGAATGCCGCGCTTGCCTATGTCCTCCTCGCCCTCGTGAACGCCGCGGGCCGCATGCTCGCGGGCCGCCAGGCCGGGTGGCTGGGGGTCGCGCTCTTCGCGGGCCTGCCCCTGCTGGCACAGAACGCTACCGGCGGCGGCTTCGAGCTGCTCAACCTCGTGATGATCCTGGCGACGCTGCTTCTCGGCGCGCGGTTCATCTCACGGCGCGACGAGGCCTCGTTCACCGCCTTCTGCTACAGCGCCCTTCTCCTGGCCCAGGTCCGGTACGAGTCGGCGGTGTTCCTGCTGCCTGTTGTGGCCATCATCCTGTGGGTCTGGCGGAGGGAGGGCAGGGCGATTCTCTCCTGGCCCGTCGTGCTCGCTCCGCTGCTGCTGATCACCTGCGCGCTCCAGAACCGGATCTTCGACATCCGCGCCTCGGCGTGGCAGATGCAGAGCAAGCCGGGGATGACGCGACCCTTCTCGCTGTCGTACTTGATCGGGCCGCCGGACTCGCCCAACAACCTCGAGCACGCGATCGGCTTCTTCTTCGGCAAGCCGACGGACCAGCCCAACTCCTACGTCCTCTCGGCCATGGGGTGCATCGCCATCGTGTTCCTCCTGCTGCTGGCCGTGAGACGCCTCAGGAATCTCGCGGCGGAGACGCCGGTCATGGCGGCCACGCTTGTCTTCTCGGTGGGCTTCGCGGCGCACTTCGCTCTCATGATGTGCTACTTCTGGGGGCATTTTGACGATCCGGTGATCCGCAGGCTGAGCCTGCCGACACACCTGTGGATGGTCCTCGCCGTCCTGGCGGTCCTCACCCAGTTCCCGCGGCCCGCGGTCGTGAAGTCGCTGATCGCGGTCGCCGTCCTGGGCATCATCACGCAGGGCGTACCCTCGATGTCGGCGCACGCGTACAACCAGGAGTACCTCGCGGGGCTCGAGACCGCCTGGCGGCGCGAATTCATCGCGCAGCAGCCCCGCAAGGACTACCTGATGATCGACAACGACTCGATCCTCTGGGTCGCCCACCAGATATCGGCCACGCCGGTGACCTCGGCGACAACGCGGCGCGACGCGATCGTGTTCTTCATGAGGAACCATACGTTCTCGAACATCTTTGTCTTCCAGCGCTTCACGATCGACGCTGACACGGGCAAGATGACGCTTCGAGACGGCGACGACCTCGGGCCGGACTACATCCTTGAGCCCGTCAAGGAGGAGCGCCTGGCGCTCCTTACCCTGACGCGCATCAGCAGGGTCAAGGAGATCCGCAGCGGCGCGACCGTCCTCACCCAGCCCGAGCCGGACCATGCCGTGCCGAAGGACAAGGACGAAATCGAGAAGCAGCGCCAGGCGTACTTCCAAAACTTCCTGCGGCAGCTCCCGTGAGACGGTTCCTATCGCTCGTCGTCCATTCCCCGCAGAGGGCCAGGATCGGTCTCTTTGCCCTCTTCGGCGCGCTTGCGGTGGCGGTCGGCTTCCGCCTCGTCGCCCCGATTCCCGCCGGGCACATGATCATCGGCTGGGGGTATTACTACATCCTCGGGGTGTTCTCGGCGTTCGTCTTCTACGCGCTCAGGCTCGCGCGCTCCAGGCGCGACGTGTGGACGGGCTGGATCCGCCGGCCCGGCCTGGCGGGCGCGGCGATCGCCGCCGGCCTCGTGTTCGCGGTGTGGTCCGAACCCTTCAAGCACAAGATCCTGTTCGACGAATACGTGATCCAGGGCACGGCGTACGAGATGCATGTGACCAAGCAGGTGAGCACCATCCTGAGGGCCTACGACATCAACGGCACGTGGCTGTCCATCGACACGTTCCTCGACAAGCGCCCGTACTTCTTCCCGTTCCTCGTCTCGCTGATCCACGACTTCACGGGCTACCGCATCGCGAACATATTCGCGCTCAACGTCGCCTGCGCCGGCGGGCTCCTGGGGCTGCTGTACTGGTTCTCTCGCGAGATCTCGGGGCGCGCGCCCGCGATCCTCTCGGTGGCGCTCATGGCGACCATGCCCCTCTTCGCCCAGAACACCACGGGCGCGGGGATGGACCTGAACAACCTGATGATGATAGCCCTGGTCGCCTGCCTGGCGCTCCTCTACCTGAGGGCGCCCTCGGACGACCGGCTGTCGCTGCTCGTCCTTGGCGGCGTGCTGCTCACCGAGAGCCGCTACGAGTCGGCGATCTTCCTGCTGCCGGTGGCCTTTGTGATTGCCGCGGGATGGTTGCGCGCCGGCAGGATTCTCATGCCGTGGCCGGCGATGGTTGCCCCGCTGCTCCTGGTCCCCTGCGCCTGGCACCTGAGGGTCGAGGCCTCGGAGCCCGTCTTCTGGCAGCTGCAGGACGGCCAGACCTCCGCCTTCGGCTGGTCGAACATCGCGAACAACCTGAGGGGCGACCTGCACTTCCTGTTCAACTTCGGCACGGAGCTCGCGAACTCGTGGTATCTCTCGATCATCGGGGTCGCCGGCCTGCTCTGGCTAGTGGCCAGGGCGTGGGCGCGCCTTCGGTCGGCCGGCAGGGCGCCCCTGGCGCCCGCGGCGCTCGTCGCGCTCGCGTTCGGGGGCGGCGTCGTCGCCCACTTCGGGGTGCTTCTGGTCTACTGGTGGGCCCGCTTCGACGATCTGCTGGCCTCGCGCTTCGCGCTGCCGATCTGCCTCTGCTTCGCGGTCCTGGCGGGCGCGCTGGCGAGGGCGCTGGAGGACAGGCGCATCCCGGGCGTCAGGATCGCGGCCGCGGGTCTGGCGGTCTGGATGTTCACGGGAGGCCTTCCCGCGATGGCGCGCAGGACCTACACCGACGAGAACCTCGTGATGCAGGAGCTGGACTGGGAGCATGAGCAGGTCGCTTCGCGGCCGGGCCCGGTGCTCGTCATTTCCAACCGCTCGACCCTCCCTTTCGTGCTCTGGCACATTCCGGCGATCATCAGCGCGGTGGGGGCCCAGCGGGGCGAGCAGATCCGCTACCACCTGTCCCAGGGCACCTTCAAGGAGGTGTTCGTCATCCAGACGATGCGCGCGACCTCACCGAACGGGCAGTTCGGGGTCGAGCCCGCAGACGCCATGCCCCCCGAGTTCCACCTTGAGGTCATCGCGCAAAAGCGCTTCGGCTCCAACATCGCGCGCCTGAGCCGGATCGTGTCGATCGACCCCACGCCGCCCAAGGAGGCCGGTCAGGGCGACGCCCGGCCGTCGCCGCTGCGCCTGATGAGCGCGGACCAGTCCGCGAGCGAGCCCCCTGTCGCGCCGGAAACCTCCTCAGGGCTCAGGCGATAGACGAAGATCGAGTAGCCGATGACGGCCTCGGGCCTGCGGACCCGCAGGTAATAGCAGAGGCGCGCGAAGCGAAGGTGAAGGAAGCGGTCGCGGCTCGCCTTCCATTTCTGAGGGGGCAGCTGCCGCTCGAGGAGGCTGCGCATCCCCGGGTCGCTTGCGTAGGCCCTGAATCCCGGCTCGAACGTGCGAAGGAACTGGTACTCCTTCTCCAGCTGCAGGGTCCATTCGCCGCGCACCACCCCGTAGACCTGCTGCAGCATCGTCGCACCGACGCAGTAGAGGCCGGGGCCCAGCGGGATGTAGGGCTCGTCCTCATGGAATCCGTTGAGGTAGGCGAGGCGCCGGGCCGCGATCCCGTAGTAGCGGGGCTCTCCAGTCCCGAAATAGGCGAGATACACGTCCTCGCCCGGACGCGCGTTGACGTCCAGCCAAGCCTTCAGCCCCGGAAGGTCCTGGCCCCAGTCGAGGGAGCTGTCGACCAGGTGCCAGTAGCCCTGGGAGGGGCCGCCCGCCAGCTGGTTGAAGTAGGCAAGATAGTGGGGATAGATCCGCACGGACTCGTCCACGTGCCAGGCGAGGGTTCCGGCAGCAAAGAGCGCGCCGAGCCCAAGCGGCCGGGACAGCCAGCGACCCAGGGCGCCCGCAAGGATGAAGAGGACGGGATAGACCGGCAGCAGGTGGCGCTGGCCGATGTTCAGGTGGCTCCCGATCGAGAGGGCCCAGTAGACCAGGAAGAGCGCGGCCAGAGGCGTGAGCTCAAGGAGCCCGCGGGTGGCGGCGCGGCCGATGCGGGAGCGAACGGCCACCCAGACCGAAACGGCGCTGGCCGCCATGAAGGGGAGCGTTGTCTTGAGCGCGAAGGCCCAGAGGAAGAACGTCCGCCAGCCCGTCACGCTGTACTGGCCGTTGAGGAAGGCGGCGCGTTCCTGGGAGGTCTGCACCACGTAGGCCGTGCCGTACAGGAACGCCTCCGGCAGCGCGTGCAGGTCGGCGAGCCTGTGGATCAGCGCGCCAACCCAGCCGGTGTGCGCATAAATCTCCGGCCAAGACTCGATGAACTGGAAGGCTGGCGGGACGGCGGGGCTGAACGCGCTGTAGCGGAAGCCGTAGAAGGCCCAGATGACCGCGAGCGCGACCGACGCGTGCCCTGCGCAGGAAAGAAGGAGCGTGCGGATGTCGCCGCGGCGGGACGCGAGGTGGACCGCGGCGCAGAGCGCCATCATCGGCAGGAGAAAAACCGCGGAGAACTTGGCGACGCAGGCAAGCCCGAACACGACCGAGCTCAGCAGGAAGGGCCCGATGCCGGGGGTGTTGAGGTGCCGCCACCAAGCGCCGATCGCCGCCAGCATGAAGAGGGCGATGCAGACGTCCGAGGTCGCAAGGGCCCCGTGGGCGAGGAACGTGGGGCTGAAGGCGTAGAAGGTGAGCGAGAGAAAGGCCCCTGCGGTGCCGAAAAGCCTCCTCGACCAGGCAAAGATGAGGGCGCCCAGGGCGACGCTGAAGAGGGCGGCCATGGCCCGGGCCTGCATCAGCCTGGGGAAATGGTCCTCGCCGTTCTCGTAGAAGAATTGGTGTCCCATGACCCAGACGTCGCTGACCTGCCAGTAGTCCTGGTCGAGCCGGGGAAACCTGGCACCCTCGATCCAGGCGGGCAGAGCGACCCAGCGCTGGGGGAGGTTGCCGTTCTCGGGCTGCATGCGGTAGTCGTCGTAGGCCCAGTAGCAGTAGCCTCCGGTCACGTGGACGAGCTCATCCGAGGTCGTGCTCTCGGAGCGCTTGCTCGCGACCGCCATCGTGAAATGCAGCGCCAGCAGCAGCGAGGCCGCGACAAGGATCCAGATGCCTCGGGTCCGGCTCGTCATGGGAGGGGCACCGGCTCGTAGAGCGCCTTCAGGACCTCGGCGTCGGTCAGCCTGAACACGAGCAAGGTGTACCCGATGCGCGCGTCCGGCTCCCGGTTCCTGAGGGTGTGGCAGAGCCTCGCGAACTGGAAGGCCTCGAAGGTGAGGCCCTCCCGGTAGGGCATCTTCTGGTGGGACTGCTCGAGCTCGATCACGCGGGCCAGGAGCCTGCGGTAGTGCTGCTCCTTCTCAAGGTCCCAGTGGCCGCGGGCCTCCGTGTAGACCTGCTGGAACTGCGTCACGCTGATGATCCAGACGCCGCCGGCCAGGGGCGTCGGCGCCTTCCGCGGCCGCAGGTCGAAGTTCGAGTCGCCGACCCGCGTCGCCTTGATCCCGTAGTAGTCGATGTCGCCCGACCCGAAGTAGGAGATGAAGAGCGGCGCCCCCGGGGGGTTCGCGTCCAGCCAGTCCCTCGCGCGGGGCAGGTCCTGCCCCCAGTCGAGCGAGCTGTCCACGACGTGGGTCCATGCGTCGCGAGGGCCGACAAGCTCGTTGAAGTACGCGAGGTAGTCCGGTCGGATCCAGAGGGACTCGGCGGCAAACCAGGCGGCGAGCGCCGCGACGGCCGCGCCCGCCCAGCGAAGGGGCCGGCCCACCCAGCATGCGGCCCCGGACGCCATGACGAAAAGGACGGGATAGACAGGGAGGATGTGGCGGTGCCCGATGTTCAGGCCGCTGGTCAGCGAGAAGGCCCAGTAGACCGCGAAAAGCGACAGCAGCGGCGACCAGGCGTAGAGGCGCTCCCTCCAGGCCCGGCGGCTCCTGCGCAGCCAGGCCGCGTGCGCGGCCGCCAGCCCGAGCAGCCCGAAGAGGGCCAGGGGGGTCTTCACGGCCGTCGTGTACGGGAAGAACTGGACCCAGCCCGTGCTGCGGTACTCGCCGTTGAGGAAGGATTTGCGGTAGAGGGAAAAACGGTACGTGTGGGCGAAGCCGTAGAGGTATGACTCGGGGAGCAGCCGGTGCTCGCGCGCGAAGCGCACCACCGGAACCACCGGGCCGCCGTGGTCCTCGAGGACGTCCCAGCCGACCAGGGAGCGCACGCGGTTGGGCTCAAACTGCCTGAACATCGCGTAGCGGAATCCGTACGAGGCCCAGATGACCGCGACCGCGAGCGCGCACGCGGCGAGCGTCGCGGCGATAAGGGCCAGGGCCACCCGCGCCCGGCCGGCGACGCGGCCGGGCAGCGGCCAGCCGGCCGCGAGTTCGGGCGAGCCGGCGACCCGCACCGCGAAAAGGAGGGCGCACATGGGGGCGACCAGCGGGGCGGAGAACTTCGCGACGCACAGAAGCCCGAGGCACAGCCCGAAGAGGGCCAGCCTCAGTGGGGTCAGCCTGTGGGCCATCGCCCAGAATGCCGTCACGGTTGCCAGGAACATGCAGGCTGCGGTCATGTCGCTCGTCACCAGGGCCCCGTTCGCGAGCATGGTCGGGCAGAAGGCAAACAGCCCCGCCGCGAGCACGGCGGCCTTGTCCCCGTGGAGGCGTCGGGCCCACAGGAAGACCAGGGCCCCGGTGGCGACGCCGAAGAGGGCGATCATGCGCCGCCCCTGCCTGAGCATGTCGGACAGGTCGTTGCCGCTGGTGTAGAACCACTGGAAGCCCAGGTCCCAGACATCGGAGATCCTCCACGCGTTTTGGTCGAGCGTCGGGAACTTCAGGTCCCGGGCGAGCAGCGGGATCGCGGCCCAGCGCTGGGGCAGGTTTCCATTCTCGGGCTGCAGCCGGTAGTCGTCCGTCTTCCAATACGAGTAGCCGGCCGTCAGGTGGGCGATCTCGTCGCCCGTTGTGCAGAAGCGGTCGGAGACGCTGGTCGCCATCCACCAGTAGGCGGCAAGAAGGGCGCCGGCGGCGAGGAGTGCCAGGCGCCGCCTCATGGGGTGGGGCCCCGCTGCCGCAGCCTGCAGGAGCAGGCCTGGACGCAGGCGCCGATCACGGCCGACTGCATGGCGAAGAGCGGCAGCTGATGGCGCTCGTTGTGGTTCACCAGCACGAAGGGCAGGACCATCCCGAGGCCGATCGCGGCGGCGGCGAGGGCCGGTGCGGGCGGGCGGCCGCGGCACAGGAGGGCGCACACAAGGAAGGCGGCCACCGGGAAGCCCGCCGTCAGGAAGCCCGTGGCCTGGCCCAAGGGCCCGCGAAACTCCGCGTCGAAGGCGAGACGCTTCTGCCTCCAGTCGGCCCAGGCCGCGGCCTCATCGGCGAGCCCGAGGCGGTGGAGGCGGGCGAATTCCTCGGCTGGCGGGGCGTCGATGTGCGTCCAGTAGGCGCCGCTTTCCCCGGCGACGATCCATTCTCCCGAGGCCGCGAGCCGGGCGACGTCGCCCCGGGGAAGGCGGGCGTGGGTGAAGGCTCCGCCGCCCTCGCGCTTGCAGAAGACGGCCGCATCGCAGGCGCGCCGCAGGATGTTGCCGGCAAAGTGGAGCGGGTTTGCCCTGAGTGCTGCCGTCGCCGGGGCGCGGAAGGTGGCGACATAGCGCGCCTCGCCCAGAGCCGCGTACCGGTTGAACTCGCCGGTGTCGAAGAACGGAAGGCGGCGCAGCACCGTCTCCATCCGCGGAAGGCCGTCGGTGCTGTCGACATTCGCAAGGTGCAGCTCGAACCAGAAGTTGGACTTCAGGGGGACAAAGGCCCCGAGAGCCGCCGCGTTGCGGGCGGTCCACCCCGCGACGGAGAGGGCGGCGGCGGCCGCCGCCGCCGCGGGCAGCGCCAGGGCGCGAAGGCTGCCTCGGTGCGCCCAGCCGATGCCGAGGAGGACGAGGCCCGTCGCCAGGGCGAGGCCCGCGTTGTCGAGCGGCGCCAGGAGGGCGACCGCGACCAGGGCCGCCGCGCCGCGCCCCCTGGGCTCGCGCAGCGCCGCGAGCGCCGACCAGAGGAGGCCGGCGGAGAGCAGGAGGTCGAGCCATGCCTCGCTCAGGAGGACGAGCGGGCTGCCCGGCACCAGGGCGCAGTAGGCGAGGAACGCCGCCGAAGTGGCCGCCTGCGCCCAGCGTCCGAGGGGCGCCGCCGCCGCGACCAGCAGGGCGTTCGCCAGGGCCAGGCCGAGGACCGACAGGACAAGGAGCGCCCTGGCCGCCGCGGCTGTCTTCGTGCCGAATGCGAGGAACGCCAGCGCCTCGACCCACACCGGCAGTGGCGACACCCAGGCGGTGGCCCCGGTGCCCCCGTCAAAGGGATCGCTGAAGCCGCGGCCCTGCACCAGCGCCGCGGCGACATTGCCCGGTTCCGCCCAGTCGAGCATTCCCGGGGAGAGCCGCGGCGCGTTTCTCGCCAGCGCGACGGCGGCGATCACCAGCAGCCCCGACCACGCGAGAACCCGGAAATGACGCATGGGGCGTCAGAGTCGCGGCGGCTTGACCAGGTAGATCGGCCGCTGCTTGACCTCGTCGTAGACGCGCCCGAGGTACTCCCCGAGGACGCCGATGCCGATCAGCTGGATGCCCCCGAGGAAGGTGACCAAGGAGACCAAGGTGGTGAAACCCGTCGTTGCCGTCTCGATCCCCAGCAGGCGCTTGATGATGAAGTAGAGGCCCAGGGAGAATCCCAGCAGGCTGACGAGGATGCCCGTGTAGGTCAGGAACCTCAGGGGCAGGTAGGAGAAGCTGAAGAACCCGTCGACCGCGTAGCGGGCGAGGCGTCGGAAGGTCTGCTTGGGCTTGCCGGCGGCGCGCTCCTGGCGGTCATAGACCACGTCCGCCGTGGAGAAGCCGATCCATGCCCGCAGCCCGGGAAAGAACCGGTTGCGCTCGGGAAGCTGCGAGAACGCCTCCAGCGCGGTCCTGCCGAGGAGGCCGAAGGTGCCGGTGTTCGGCTCGATGGGAATGTCGGTGAGCCTTCCGAAGACGGCGTGGAAGAGGTCGAAGCCGACCCGGCGAAGCCCCGTCTCCTGGCGGGAGCCCCGCACGGCGCGCACGACCTCGGCGCCGGAGCGCCACGCCTCAACGAGCCTCGGAATGACCTCGGGCGGATCCTGCAGGTCGGCGTCCATCGTGACCACGGCGTCGGCGCCGCGGGCGTGCGCGAGCCCTGCCGAGAGCGCGCTCTGGAAGCCGAAGTTGCGGGACAGCTCCACCATCTCGAAGCGGGGGTCCCGCTGCGCCTGCGCGCGGATCAGGTCCGCCGATCGGTCCCTGCTGCCGTCGTTGACGAACACGGCCCGCCATGCACAGCCGGGGCCGCCCCAGAAGAGGGCCTCGAGGCGTGCGAAGAGCTCGGGCAGCACGTGCTCCTCGTTGAACACGGGGATCACGATCGCTACGGTCGTTCGGGTTTCGGTCATGGTTTCGTTGCTGGGCTCGCCTGCGTCCCTCCGGCGCGCACCAGCGCCAGGCCCAGGATTGCGCCGAGCAGCACCAGGATGAACGCGGGGGGAACGTCCAGAATGTCGGAAAAATACGCGTCGTGGGCGATGATTTTCTCAGTCAGGTTCTCCTGGGACACGACGTTGTAGGAACGGGACACCTCCAGCAGGTTGCGCCCGGGGGTCAGCCAGCGGTCGATTGCGAAGTCCTCGACGGCGAACTGGAGCGCAATCCCCAGGCAGAAGTCCACGGCGAGGCCCGCCGCCAGGGCGGCCTTCCACGCGCGGCCCAGGCGGTCCCATCGCGACGCCACGAAGGCGAGGCCCAGCAGGACGAGCGACTGCAGGCAGATGTGAGCCGTACCGTAGTGGTCGCGGTCGCCGTAGGCCGCGAGGCTGAGCGCGGCGACTCCAGCCAGCAGGAAGCCCCAGAAGGCGCGGTCGCGGGGGGTGGCGCGCCCCGCCGCCCCCCACGCCTCGCGCAGGAAGACGACGCAGCCGGCGCTGCCGAGGGCCAGCACCAGATTGAGCTGGTAGAGGATGAAGCACTGGTCCCTGAGCGCACCCCACGGGCTCGCCTGCTCGAAAAGCGTCCCCCTGAAGCCCCGCAGCAGCGGGGGAATGACCGAGTCGCGGAGGTTGAGGGCCATCTTCACCAGCAGGTTCCCGGGGACCCGCTGCATCATGGACACCGTCGAGTTCGAGAGGAACGTGCCGTGCCAGCCAAAGGCCGCCAGGGACCAGGCGAACCAGGGCGCCATCACGAGGGCGCCGGCGAGCGCCGCGACTGCCGTTGTGGCGCCGAAGCCTCCGGACCAGCCGCCGCGCAGGCCCAGGGCAAGCCAGGCCGCCGCGAGGACGACCAGGTACGGTCCCGCCGAGTAATGGGTGAGCGCGGCCGCCCCGAGGCACAGCGCGCACACGAGGGCGGCCACCCGCCTGCCGGGCCCCGGTTCGCGAACGCGGAGGAAGAAATGCACGCCGCAGAGGATGAAGAAGGCGGCCTCAAGCTTGGTCCAGGGATAGGTGGCGTTCTGGACGAAGAGGGGGCTGAGCATCACGAGGAGGGTGGCGGCCCGTGCGGCCGTCCTGCCGGCGAAGCGGCCCGCGAGCAGCGCCACGGGCAGGTAGGCGAGGCTGCACAGGACGGTCGAGATCACCTGGAAATGGGCGTAGTCGACCCGGGTCATCCGCAGGAAGGCGGCCACGAGAACATTGGCCAGGGGCGGGCGCGCAGGCAGCTGGTAGAGGTCGATGAACAGCCGCTCGTGCGGCCACATCCTCAGGAAGTAGAGCGCCCTCTGCCAGTGCTCCTGGGCGTCGCCCATCCAGGCGCCGCCCGAGTGGTTCTTGATGAAGGAGAGCAGGCCGACGCACCAGGCGGTCACCAGGAGCTGCCCCTGCAGGAGCTCCCGCGCACCGGGGTCGGCGACAAGCCGGCGCAGCCCCCGCCAGCCGGCCGCGGTGGAGGCGAGCGCGAGCGCGGGCAGGGCCCAGTAAAACGCCAGGGGGCAGCCCGTCGCGAACACGGCCCACGCGGTCAACCAGGCCGCCACGAGGGAGAGCGCCGCCCCCGCGACGACGGTTTCCCCGGGCGCGAGGCCGAGGCGGTCCACGAAACCGCGCGACAGCCCGAACACAACGCCCAGGACGAGGAGGAGGCAGACAAGCGTGTCGGCGATCATTTGCGGGGCCCCCTAGGGCAGCGCACGCGCCGCGCGTTGGCAACCCTGACCTAGCGCAGGTTGTACTTGAGGATGGCCCAGAGGGCCCTGAACCCGTCCCGCCAGCCGATCTTCTTTCCCTCGGCGTAAGAGCGCCCGTAGTAGCTGATGCCCACCTCAAAGATGATCACATCCAGCTTGGCGACCTTCGCCGTGATCTCCGGCTCGAAGCCGAAACGGTCCTCCTCGATCGTGATCTGCCTGACCACGGACGTGCGGAAGACCTTGTAGCAGGTCTCCATGTCCGTGAGGTTCAGGTTCGTCATCATGTTGGAGAACAGCGTCAGGAACTTGTTGCCTACCATGTGCCAGAAGTAGTGCACCCGGTGGGGCTCGCCGCCCATGAAGCGCGAGCCGAAGACCACGTCGGCCTTCCCGTCCTCTATGGGCTTCATCAGCTTTGCATACTCGTTCGGGTCGTACTCCAGGTCTGCGTCCTGGACGATCACGGCGTCGCCGGTGGCGGCCGCGAAGCCGGTCCGAAGCGCGGCGCCCTTGCCCTGGTTCGTCTCGTGGTAGATCACCCTGTCGACCAGCGGCTCGATCTGGGTGCGCAGGAGGTCGCGGGTCCCGTCGCGGGAGCAGTCGTCGACGATGATGATCTCCTTGTTGGGGTAGGATGAGCCGCGGACACGCTCAACAAGGGTCCTGATGGTCTTTGCCTCGTTGTAGCAGGGGATGACGATCGAGAGCTTCATTCGGGATTGAGCCGCAAAGGATGCAACACGGGTGCGGCCAACGGAAGCTTTTATCTTTCCGGGACCGGCACGGTTGCGACCGACTCAATCCAGCCCGCCGCGCCCGTCTGGGGGCGGGAAAGCACGTGCGGCTGCATCCGGGTGGGATCGAAGAAGGCGGCGGTGTGCGCCTCGGCCTGCACTCCGTTTGCCGCGAGGCGGAAGCGCGTCTTCAGGTCCGCCCGCAGGGCGGGATCGGCCACCGAGTCCCACCACGGGTGCTGCGGGGGAGGGTACAGCCAGGGCGCCTCGACCCGCACCGACACGGTGCCCCCGCTGACAGGTATCTCGGGCGTCGCGGCCACGACGGAGAAGAAGTTCTCGGCGAAGAGCAGCCGCACGGTTGCCGGCCCCGTGCGCACGAGGACAAGCTGGTTGAGCATCCCCGGGCGCCCGCTGGAGGCGAGGACGCTCGAGCGGGGGCCGTCATAGGGGGCGAGGCGTACCCGCAGGTCCATCGGGCCGAAGACCGCCCCCTGCCTGCGGGCCACCCAGAGGCTGGGGTAGTCCAGAACCCGGGCCAGCGCCGCATAGGCCGTGGGGTTTGTCTTGCGGAAAAGGATCCGGTGCTCCGCAGAGGCGAGCCCCACGTAGGCCGCCGTCCACGCGCAGGCGAGGACCGCAAGGAGCCGGAGCACGTTGCGGGCCCGGCCGCCCACCGCTGCGGCCGCGAGCGCCATCAGCCCCACCGCGCACGCCACGGTTGCCCCCGCGAGGAGCTCGCTGATGTAGCGCGACGCCGCGCCGGCGTAGCAGAAGAGGATGCAGGCGGCCAGGGCCGAGCTGGCGCACGCAGCGAGCACCGTGCGGCGCAGGGCGAGCGCCCCCGGGTCGGCCCGGCTCCGCCATGCCCAGGCCAGGGCGGCCAGGCCCGCAAGCTGGGCGGGGACCGCGAAGAGGGCGCCGTGCATCTCGTCGATCCCCACGTAGCCCTGGGGCTCGCCCCCGGGCGGGACCGCGAGCACGAAGGGGAAGTAGGGGCTCAGGTCGGGCGCCGAGAGCAGGTAGAGCCAGGCATTGTAGGGAGCGTATGCCAGGCTGAAATGGCGCACCGTGCGCTCGTCGCCGCCCCAGAGCTGGTAGCTCTGGCCGAACTCGAGCGGGCTGCCGAAGCGCTCCGCGTTGTACGCGAGGAGAGCCATGCCGGCGGCGGCGGCAATCGAACCGGCGACGAGCATGGGCCGCCGGCCCCCCGGGCCGGCCGTGGCCAGGAGGCCGACGAGCGCGGCGCCTGCGACGACGCTGGTCGGGCGCGCGCCCATCATGAGGGCCACGGCGATCCCCGCGCCCGCCGCCCAGCGGCCGCCGCCGTGGGATTCGAGGCAGCGCCAAAGGAAATAGAGGGCCCACCAGAGGCAGGCGCACGCGGCGACAAGCGGCAGCTCCCAGACCTCCGGCCGGCGCAGCGTGACCGGCAGCCAGGAGGCGCACATCGCAACGAAGAGGATCGCGCCCGCCGCTGCGGGGCTGAGGCGGGCGAAATGGCGCCGGCGCACGCCGGCGATGAGAAGGCCGAGCGCCAGCAGGCCCAGCAAAGCGAATGCCGCCACCGCCACCCGCTCCGGCATGTGCGCGCCCGCCAGCACGCGCCAGGGCAGCATCAGCAGCACGGGCGTGGGACCGAAGTACAGGTAGTACCTGCCGTTGTAGAGGCTCGCGTCCCACAGCCGCCAGGCTCCGTTGAGCGAGGGGTCGTAGGGGTCCCTCAGCGCGAGCATCTCGGGGGCCGGCCTCACGGACAGGCTCGCATGGCCCTGCAGGAACCCGTCGACCAGATACTCGTAGTGGTGCCAGGCCTCGCCCTTCTCGGACTCGAGGACGGAGGCGCTGTTGGCGATCCAGAGGAGCAGGGCCGCGCACGCGGCCAGCGACGCCCAGAGCGCGGGCGAGCGACCTGCAGGGGCGGGCGGATCGGCCGGGGTCATGGCGGCGCCGGGACGGTCTGCATGGACTCCACGTAGGGCAGGTCCGGCTCCTGCGCCGAGCGGCCGCGGACCGCCGGGCCCAGGTCCACGGGATCGGCGCTTCGGATCGAGCGGGCCTGCACCGAGTCGGGGCCCCAGCTGATGGAGAAGAGCGTCTGCAGGTCCTTTCTGCGGGAGGAATCTAGCGGATCCCAGTAGGGGTGTGCCGGCGGGGGATAAAGCCACGGGGCCGAGAGCGTCACGCGCAGGCGCCCTCCCGCAGCCTCGAGGGGCGGCGTTGCCAGGACCCTGTGCTCGTTTTCGAGCAGCTCGAGAACCATGCGTCCTGCGGCCGTGCGCACCAGAACCAGTCGATTCGCTCGCTGGGCGCGGCCGCTGGCGAGGAGGACACACGGCCCCGTGTCCCTGGAGGACGGGATGCGGATCGTGAGTTCGGCCGGACCGAAGGTGCGGCCCTGGAGCCGGGCCACCCAGAGGCTCGGGTAGTCCAGCGCATGCGCAAGGGCGCAGTAGGTGCGCGGGTTCGTCATCGCCATGAATCCCCGGAATTCGGCCGACGCGAGCCAGACGCAGGCGACGGACCACACGCAGGCTGCCGCGGCAAGGACCCGCACGAGGCGCCGCGCACCCTGCGAACTGAAGAGGGCCATGAGCCCCACCGCCGTCGCGGCTGTCCAGCCCGCAAGCAGCTCGTTGGTGTAGCGCGAGCACGCCCAGGCCCAGCAGAAGAGGACCGACGCCGCGGAAACCGTGAGCAGCAGGCCCGCGGCAAGGGTGAGTGCGCCGGCCCTGCGCCCGCCCCCACGCAGGGCCCAGGCCACAGCCGCAAGCCCCGCCAGGTGCACGGGCATCATGAAGAGGATGCCGTAGACCTCCTCGAAGCCCACGAAGCCCGCGGGCGTGCTGTCCGTCCAGAAGGGGTGCAGGAAGGGAAAATAGGCGCCGAGCCGCGGAAGCGAGAGCAGGTAGGTCCACGCGTTGAAGGGAACGAGACCCAGGCTGAAGTAGCGCAGGCCGCGGTACTCCTCGCCAAAGAGCACGTACCTGAGGCCGAACTCCGTCCAGCTCCCGAAGCGGGCTCGGTTGTAGGCCAGCAGTGCGAGGCCGCCCGCCGCGGCAATCGCTGCGCCGGTCAGCGCGGCGGCCCACCGCCGGCGCCTGGCTTCGCCCTGCCTCCCGGCGGGCGCCAGGAGCAGCAGCGCCACCGCGGCGGCGCCCGGCACGAACGTGGCGCGCGAGCCCATCAGGAGCGCGAGCGCGGCGCCCGCGGCCGCGGCCCAGCGCGTGCGTCCTCCCGTGTCCTGGAACTTCCAGAGGAAGTAGAGCGCCCACCATGTGCAGGCGGTCGCGGCGACGATGGGAAGGTCCCAGACCCCGGAGCGGCGGAGGGTGACGGGCAGCCAGGACGCGTGGAACGCCGTGACGAGCACGAGGGCAAGCGCCGCGTCCGAGAGCCCCGGGAAATGCCTCCCGCGCACCTCCCAGAGCAGCAGGGCGAGGCCCGCGACGGCGAGGGCGGCAAACGAGGCCGCCGCCATGTTCTGCGGAAGAGGGTGGCCGCTGACGAGGCTCCAGGGGATCATCACGAGGACCGGCGTCGGCCCGAAGTACAGGTAGTACCTGCCGTTGTAGAGGCTCGCGTCCCAGAGCCGGTACGGGGCGTTCGCCGCCGGATCGTACGGGTCCTTCAGGCGCAGCAGTTCGGGCGCGGGCGCCACCGGCAGGTAGGTGTGGCCGCCTAGGAAGCCCTCGGCCAGGTACTCGTAGTGGTGCCACATCCCGGTGCGGTCGGCTCCCCAGGGAGTCACCCCGTCGGAGATCCAGAACGCGGCGGCCGCGCAGGCGGCGACCGCCAGCCCCAGCACCAGGCGCGGGCGCAGGCTCAACGGCGCGCTCACGGGGCGCGCCCCCTTTCAGCGAGCTCGGCCTGGGCTGCCTTCTCGATCGCGGCCGCGTCCGGATGCCACGGCTGCATCTTGAGCGCCTCGCGCGCCTCCGCGAGGGCTGTCGCGTCGTCGCCAACGGTGAACGCCGCGCGCGCGAGCAGCGCGTGGTCCTGCACGAACGTCGAGGCGTCCTGCACCCCGCCCAGCTTCGAGAAGGCCACGGCCGCCGCCAGGACCATGGACAGGGCGACACCTGCCGCGGCCCGCCGCGACAGCCCCCTCCAGAAGCCGGGCGAACCCAGGGCCCCCCCGGCAAGGACGGTGAGCATGGCCGCCAGGGGCAGCCTGAAGCGCGCGCTCACGAAGAAGAGGAGGACCGAGGCGGCGCAAGCCGCCCCCACCCAGGCGAGCGTGCGCGCGGCGCCCGGCACCTGCGCCGCGAGCCGGTAGGCGCCCGCCACCCCCAGGACCAGCAGCAGGCCGAAGCACACCGGGTTCCAGCGCAGCCACGGGGAGCGCTCCTTGTGGAATGCGAACGTCTTGTTGTTGTACTGCTCCCAGTTATTGAGGAGGGCATAGGCCTTGTGCTCCATGAGCGCCCCCAAGCGCAGGGGATGGGAGGCGACCTCGTCGATGAACCGGGAGCGCCAGTGGGCGTTCATCGCGGGGATGTCCTCAGGGGCCCCGCCGGTTTCCTGCTCGTAAAGGAGGACCGACTCCGCGCGGGCGGGGTTGGCGCGGGCGAGCTCGGGCGGCAGGCTGACGCGCTGGGTGTAGAACCTGCCGTTGGCTCCGGGCCTGTTCGCGGACCAGAGGTTGTAGGCGCCCTGCCACGGCAGAAACCCCGGGACGCCGCAGACCCGCCACTGCCAGGCCGCGGCCGCGGCGAAGAGCAGCACGCCGCAGAGGCTGGCGGCGACCAGGCGCGCCCTCAGGCGCGCCGTCCCGGCCGTCGTCAAGGCGAGCGGCGGCAGGAGCGCCCACGTGAACAGGTAGTTGGGGCGCACCAGGGTCGCGGCCGCCCAGAGCGCCCCCGCGCCGGCCCACGGCCCCGCGCCCCCGGGCGAGGACCGGGCCCGTGCCACGAGCTCGAGTCCGGCGAGGAACAGCGTCATCGAGAGCGTGCTGTCCAGCGCCTGCGTCGCAAAGTGGATGAGCACCGGGTTGAGTGCGAAGAGGATGCCGGCCGCAAGGGCCGCCGCCACCCCGAACCAGCGCAGCGCAATGCGGGCCGCGAGCGCGGCGTCGGCCGCGTGCAGCACGGCGCCAAGCAGAAGGGCTGCGGGGAAAAGGGCCTGGGCGGGCACGCCCGCCCAGCGGATGCATGCGAGCAGCAGAGCGTAGCCCGGGGCCCGGTAGAAGGGCGCGGCCGGGAGAGCGCCCGAGGCGATGGCGCCGGCCAGGTCGAGGTTTTCGCGCTCGTCGAGGACCGGAACGCGGCCGAGAGGCGTCGCGAGGTACCAGCCCAGGTGACCCAGGGCGTAGGCCAGGGCAAGCGCGGCCGGCAGAATGATCACGATTCGCCGCAGCCGCGTGTCGGCTGAAGGGGGCATGTCCGTGTTCGGGGCGCTCGGTGACACCGGCGCCCATGACAACGCTGCGCGCCCCTCCAAGCGAGCCCGTTGTAGGGTTCCGCGATTCTGCGAGTTCTTGACGGTGCCTCCCCATGGAGGGCAGGCTGGAGCCCATGTCGTCCGAGGAGCCCCGGGTAAGGAAGCAACTGCCGCTGGCCAAGCTGGCGCTCGCGGCGCTTGGGGTCGTGGTTGCCCTCGTGCTTCTGATGAGGGGGGTCGACTACCGGGCGCTGGGCGGGCAGGGCATGGACCTCATCCGCTCCGCGGGGCCGTGGACCTTCTTCGCGGCCATCGCGCTTCTTCCCGCCATCGGCGCCCCGCTGAGCGCCTTCACGCTGGTCGCGGGCGAGGCCTTCTCCAAGCAGCTGACGCTCCCGGGTGTCGCCGCCGCGGCGCTCCTCGCCATCGCCGTGAATCTTGCGTTCACCTACTGGCTCGCCCGCTACGCGCTTCGCCCGCTCCTGGAGCGGCTGACGCGGCGGTACGGCTACTCGATCCCGAGGGTGACCCCAGAGAACACCCTCTCGATCGCCCTGCTCGTGCGCCTGACGCCGGGGCCCCCTTTCTTCATGCAGTCCTACATCCTCGGCCTGGCCGAGGTGCCGTTCAGGCTGTACATGGTCGTCTCCTGGCTGTGCATCACCCCCTGGGTCACGGCCTTCATCGTGCTCGGCAAGGGCATCTTCCAGGGCAACTTCAAGCTCCTCCTCTACGGCGTCGGCGTGATCGTCGCGGTGTCGGCAGCCATCCACATGGTCCGCAAGAGGTATGCCTCCCGCATCAATTGACCTGAGTGCCGGTGTCCCCGAGGCCCGGCCGCTGTCCGTCACCGAGTTCACGCGGCGGCTGAAGGCGGTCCTTGAGTCGGGGATCCCCTCGTGCTGGGTCAAGGGCGAGGTGTCCAACCTGCGGATACAGCCGAGCGGCCACGTCTACTTCTCGCTCAAGGATGCCGGGGCCCAGCTTTCCGCGGTCATGTTCCGCATGCAGGCGGCCCGCCAGACCGTGAAGCTGAGGGACGGCCTGCAGGTCGTGGCCTTCGGCGACGTCGGTGTCTACGAGGCCCGCGGGCAGTACCAGCTCGTGGTGCGGACGCTGGTCGACGACGGGGTCGGCGCCCTGCAGAGGCAGTACGAGGAGCTGAAGCGCAAGCTGTCCGAGGAGGGCCTCTTCGAGGCCTCCCGCAAGAAGCCGATCCCCCAGATGCCCGCCACCGTCGGGTTCGTCACCTCCCCGACAGGGGCGGCCGTCCAGGACTTCATGCGCATCCTCTCGAGGCGCGGCTGGCGGGGCAGGGTGGTGGTGATCCCCTCGAGGGTTCAGGGCGAGGGAGCTGCCGAGGAGATGGTCGCCATGCTCGATCTGGCCGTCGGTCTCGGAATCTTCGACCTCATCGTGATTGGCCGCGGGGGTGGCAGCATCGAGGACCTCTGGGCCTTCAATGAGGAGGCGCTGGTGCGGGCGGTGGCCTCGTGCCCGGTGCCGACGATCTCTGCGGTCGGCCACGAGATCGACTTCACGCTCTGCGACTTTGCGGCCGACCGCCGCGCCGAGACCCCGAGTGCGGCGGCGGAGCTCGTCTCCAGCGAGTTCGTGAGGTCTGCGGAAAGGACCCAGGCGGCGGCCCAGGCGATGGGCTCCGCCCTGGCGCAGGCCGTGCAGCGCTCCAGGGAGCGCGTGGCCCACGCGGCATCGCGGCTGCGGCTGCTCTCGCCCGCGGCGCTGGTCGAGAGGGGCTACCTCCGTCTTGACGATGCCTCGAACAGGCTCGCCTCCGCCCTGCGCGCCGGCGTGCAGTCCCGCAGGCACGCGCTCTCCGCGGCGGCGGCCCGGCTTGACCGGGCGTCCCCCGAGACTCGGGTCCAGATCGAATCGCACCGCCTGCTGTCCCTATGGAAGAGGCTCCAGGGAGCGAGCCCGGGCTCCGTGCTCAACCGCGGGTTCGCCATCATGCGCGACGAGGAGGGCGGCCCGGTCACGAGGAGGGGTGCCATCCGCCCGGGCCAGCGCCTCGAGGCGGAGTTCGCGGACGGCAGGGTTGCCCTTCGCGCGGAACAGGGTTGAGTTTCAGGCCTCACGGTGAGATAGTGGACGCTCTATGTCACCCAAAGCACCGGTCCTCGCCCTCGCAGCGGCATCGCTGCTGCTGGCCTCGTGCGGGCAGGAGAAGGTGTCCGTCTACAGGGTCCCCCGCGAGAAGGAGCCCGTGATGGGCGCCGCGGACGCAGCGGCGCCTGCCGAGCCGGCGCCCGCTCCCACGATGGCCGACACGGCGGTGCCCACGGCCGGCGCCGCGGCGCTTGCCTGGGACGCCCCGGCCTCATGGAAGGCGAAGCCCGCCTCCGCGATGCGCAAGGCGAGCTATGAGGTGCCCGGGGCCAACGGGCCCTGCGACCTCTCGGTGACGGCCTTCCCCGGCGACGTCGGCGGCGAGCTTGCCAACGTGAACCGCTGGCGCGGCCAGATAGGGCTGCCCCAGCTCGGCGAGTCCGAGCTGGATTCCGCGGTGAGCCGCGTGCAGGTGAACGGGCTCGGGGTCACCCTCGTGGAACTCGGGCCGACGGGCGCGGGCGACGGCAAGAGCATCCTCGGCGCGATCGTGCCCGTCGACGGGGCGACCTGGTTCTTCAAGCTTTCGGGACCCGGGCCGTCAGTGAAGGCCGCGCGAGGCGACTTCCTCGGGTTTGTCCAGACCGTGCGCCCCGCCGCCGCCGCCCCGGAGGCCGCGGCCCCGCTTGCCCCGATGGCGGCGACTTCGGTGCCGACGGCCGGCGGAGCAAACCTCGTGTGGCAGGCGCCTGCGGACTGGGGGGTGGCTGCCGCGTCCGCGATGCGCAAGGCCAGCTACGTGGTGGGCGCGGGCGACCTCTCGGTCACGGCTTTCCCTGGCGATGTCGGCGGCGAGCTGGCCAACGTGAACCGCTGGCGCGGCCAGATAGGCCTTCCCTCCTTTGGGGCCGGCCAGCTGGAGGCCTCGGTCAGCCGCTTTGAGTCCAACGGCCTGAGCTTTGCCGTCGTGGAGATGGCCTCGGCCGACCTGTCCGGCAAGGCGATCCTCGGCGCCATGGTTCCCTACGGCGGGTCCACGTGGTTCTTCAAGCTTACGGGCCCCCCCGCGGACGTCGCGCGGTCCAAGCCCGCATTCATGGATTTCCTGCGCACCATCCGGGCGCCCTGACACGATGATGAAGGAACTCCTCAGCCAGCTTCGCTCCGTCGTGGTCTCCCTGAGGTTGACCGTGCTGCTGCTCGCCCTGTCCATCGTGCTCGTGTTCTGGGCGACCCTCGACCAGGTCCACCTGGGCGTGTGGGCGGTCCAGCAGAAGTTCTTCCACTCCCTCTTCGTGTTCGTGGCGGTCGGGCAGATCCAGGTGCCGGTGTTCCCGGGCGGCTACCTGATCGGGGGCCTGCTGCTGGTCAACCTGATCTCGGCGCACGTCTACCGCTTCAAGCTGGGCTGGTCCAAGGCCGGCATCTGGCTGGCGCACATCGGGCTGATCATGCTGCTCCTCGGCGAGCTGGTCTCGGGCCTGGTCCAGCAGGATTTCCAGATGCGCCTGGACGAGGGGGAGACCAAGAACTACTCCGAAAGCCTGCGCCGCTTCGAGCTTGCGGTAATCGACGAGACGGACCCGGCCTTCGACGAGGTGGTTGCCATTCCTGAGTCTTACCTTTCGAGGGGTACGGTGGTCCAGAGCCCGAAGCTGCCCTTCAGGGTGGTCCCGGGGACGTACTACGCGAACGCGGCGCTGCAGATGCGCTCGCAGGCCCCCGGGGCGCCGGCCACGCCGGCCACCCGCGGCATGGGCCCGCAGGTCGCCGTGACGCCGCTCGAGGTCACGTACGCGGAGAACGAGCGCAACACCCCGGTGTCCTTTGTCGAGCTGGCGGGGCCGGACGCCTCGCTCGGGACCTGGATGGTCTCGCCCGACATCGGCATGCCCCAGAGGTTTGAGTACGCCGGGCACAAGTGGCGGATCGCGATGAGGCCCGAGCGCCACTACCAGCCGTTCTCGCTCACGCTCGTGAAGTTCACCCATGACATCTATCCGGGAACCGACATCCCCAAGAATTTCTCGAGCAAGGTCAGGATCAACCTCGCCGACGGCGGGTCGCCGCAGGAGGTGCTGATCTACATGAACAACCCCCTGCGCTTCGCGGGCCTCACCTACTACCAGGCCAGCTACGACAACAACTCGACCATCCTGCAGGTGGTGCGCAACCCGAGCTGGCTGGTTCCCTACATCGCGTGCGCCGCGATCACGCTGGGGCTCGTCATCCAGTTCATGATCCATCTCGTGGCCTTCGCCACACGGAGGCGCTCGCCATGACCCGCTCGACACCCGTGATCGTGGTCGCCGTCGCGGCCCTCTGCGCCCTCTCCGGCCTCTACCAGAAGCCCAGGGGCGAGTCCGAAGCCGTCCGGGCTTTCGGCAGGCTGCCGGTGCTGGCCGAGGGCCGGATGAAGCCCCTGGACTCGCTCGCCCGCAGCACGCTGCTCGTGATCCAGGCAAGGCAGAGGGTCGTCAGGCCCGACGGCACGGAGATCACCCCGGACCAGTGGCTGCTGGATGCGATGTTCTACCCGGAGAAGGCCGACACCTACCGGACCTTCGTCGTAGACAACACGGACCTGCTGCTGCTCATCGGAAAGAACGACGAGAGTCTCGCGATCCACTACAAGAGCACCGCGGAGCAGCTCGGCGCCATTCTCGACCTGCTGCCGACGCGCCAGCGCCGCATGTCCTTTAGCGAGATCGAGCCGTTCATCCCCGCAATCGAGGCGCAGTACAAGCTGGCGGAGCCGGTGGAGGCCGCCGCGAGGACGCAGTTCCAGTCGGCGGTCGTCCAGCTCTACGGCAACCTCTCCCGCTACATCAGGCTCAGGCACGCGATACTCCCCGAGAAGGGCGAGGACTTCCTCAGCGAGCTCCTGCAGCTGGAGGAGACGCTGCCCGCCGCAGTCGAGGCGGTCCGGGCCAAGGAGGCGGGCAAGCCCCACGACGAGGCCAAGGCCGGCGCGGTCATCGCCGCGGGCCAGAAGTTCATCAGCATGTCCGAGAGCACCGACATCCTCGCCATCCCGCCGGAGGAGGGCGACCCGCAGCACGGCAGCTGGCGCAACGCCGGCCAGGCGCTCCTTGAGACCTTCGGCCAGGGATTCGTCAACCCCTCGGTCCTCGCCTACACCGGGATGGGCTACGCCTGGAGGCACGGGGAGGAGGAGAAGTTCGGGCACATCGTCCAGATGTACGGCTCCAGCATCGGCAAGCGCTTCCCGGCGGAGGTGCGCAAAGTCCGGATCGAGACCCTCTTCAACGCGGCCGAGCCCTTCTACGCCTGCATGATCATCTACCTGGCGGCATTCCTCTTTGCCGCCCTCTCCTGGCTGCGCTGGCAGGAGCCCGCGAGGCTGTCGGCCTGGGGCCTGGTCGCGCTCGCATGGGTGCTGGCGACGGTGGGCATCGCCACGCGTATGTGGCTGGAGGGCCGCCCCCCGGTGACGAACCTGTACTCGTCCGCGCTCTTCATCGGCTGGGGCTCCGTCGCCCTGTGCCTCGTCCTTGAGTGGGCCTTCAAGAACGCGATCGGCAGCGCCGCCGCGGGGGTCATCGGGTTCGCGACCCTCATGATCGCGCACCACCTCGCGCTTGCCGGCGACACCCTCGAGATGATGAGGGCGGTCCTCGACTCCAATTTCTGGCTGGGCACCCACGTCGTCGTCGTCACCACCGGCTACGCATCGACGTTCCTGGCGGGCATGCTGGCCGTGATCTACGTGCTTCGAGGCGTCTTCACCCGCACGCTCGACAAGGGGACGGCGGACAGCCTCGCGAGGATGGTCTACGGCATCGTCTGCTTCGCCACACTCTTCAGCTTCGTGGGAACAACCCTGGGGGGAATCTGGGCCGACCAGTCATGGGGCCGCTTCTGGGGCTGGGACCCGAAGGAGAACGGCGCCCTCATCATCGTCATCTGGAACGCGCTCATCCTGCACGCGCGCTGGGCCGGCCTGGTCAGGCAGCGCGGCCTCATGTGCCTGGCCATCTTCGGCAACATCGTCACCAGCTGGAGCTGGTTCGGCACCAACATGCTCGGGATCGGGCTGCACAGCTACGGGTTCACGCAGGCCGCCTTCTGGTGGCTGACTGCGTTCATCGCGAGCCAGCTGGCGCTGATCGGGATCGCCTGCCTGCCGCCCGGGCGCTGGCGCAGCTTCCGGGCCTAGCCTGCGCGCCCCTCAGGCGAGGGGCTTGCGCTCGGTCGCCGCGCCCTCGTCGGGCTTGTCGGCTTTGTCGCGCAGCTCCTTCGCGTGCTGCCGGAGCGTGCCCTCCGACTCCATCCTGGAGAGCTGCTCAATCGAGGCGCTGTGGAACGGCGCCTTGGCCCGGAGACGGTCGTACGTCCTGATGGCGAAAATCCATCCCGAATAGGTGTCGTCCTCGGCGCGTTCGTTCTTGATCTGGGAGCGGACATTGCCCGCCACAAACGCCGCGAGGAGTATCGATTGGTACGAGAGCTCGCGCTCCTTATCGAGGCCCCACCTCTCCTCGACCCAGGGGATCTGGTCCGGCCCAATGTCGACCATGACATCGTCGCTGTCCTGGGCGTAGTTGACAATGGTCTTCGCGGCGGCGACCGCCTCCGGGCTGGTGGCGTTTCTTTCCAGGATCGTGATGGCCCCCAGGACATCCTGGCGGCTTGGCGCGGCCGCGAGGGCGCACGCGGCGAAGGCCGCGAAGAGCGCCGCGGCGAGCGTTTTTCTCATGGCTGAGGGCGGCATTGTTCCAATCGGGCGGCACAATCGACCGAAAACGGCCGCCGCGCAACCAGAATGGATCGCCTTTGGGCCCGGGTGCGGGCACGATGCCCGCCCATGACGCCCCACGCCCCAGACGAAGAGTTCGACCATTCAGTGCTAGACAGGATCGAGCAGAGCCCGAACGGGATCGTGCCCACGACGCCGGCCTACCAGGACGCGCTCAAGCGTCTCTACGCCTCGCACCAGCTGTATGCCAGCGCCGAGCACAAGGACGGGCACGTCACCGCCCGGTCGCTGAACGGCAGGCCGAGTTTCCTTGCAGCCAATCTGGCCGACCTCGCCCTGGGCAGGGTGGGGGCGGAGGCGCTCGAGCCGAACGCGGGCATCTTTGAGCGCTATGTGCGTTCGCTGCCGCAGGCCTTGCAGGCGCCAGCCGAGTCGTTCCGCGTCAAGGCGGCCGGCCGCCCCGTCCACCACAGGGCGAAGCATGTCGGCGCGGACAAGCTGCCGGTGCCCCACGACCTGCTGCACACGGTGTTCCTGGTGCCGGGGTCGGGGCCTCACCCGGGACTGCCGGGCAGCTATCTGTACGGGTCGGTCCTCCAGGTGGGAGCCGACGGCGCCGACGGGTCCTGGGCTGTGCACGTCCACGACCGCGACGACGGCGCAGCCGTCTACGAGACCTCCTCTATGCGGGACGCGCTGGCCAAGGTGGAAGAGCTCGCCGGGTGCGCCCCGTTCAAGCTGGAAGAGCTCGTGGCTCTCGGGTTCCACCTGACCTAGGGGGCGCCCGCTAGTCCGCCACGGGGCCGCTGACGGCCTCAATCTGCTTCATCACGCCCGGAGTGAGCTTCTCGACGTCATCGAGTGCCCCCAGGTTCTCGGTGAGCTGCTCCACCTTCGACGCGCCGAGGATCACCGTGCTCACGTTGGGGTTCTTCAGGCACCAGGCGAGCGCCAGCCGAGGCAGGCTGGTGCCGACGTCCCGCGCGATGGCCGAAAGCCTGGAAACCGCCGCCAGCTTTTTCTCGATGCCGGGCTTCTTCAGGAGCTCGTCGCGCAGCCATTCCAGGCCGGGCGTGTCGAGCCGCGTGCCCTTCGGAACACCCTTGTCGTATTTGCCCGTGAGCAGTCCGGAGGCGAGCGGCGACCAGATGGTCGTTCCGAGACCCGGGCCTCGGTAGAGGGCCGCGTACTCCTTCTCGACACGGGCCCTGTGGAAGAGGTTGTACTGAGGCTGCTCGACCACCGGGTGGTGCAGGCCCAGCCGGTCGCAGGCGGCGTGGGCCGCCTCGATCTGCGACGCGCTCCACTCGCTCGTTCCCCAATAGAGCACGTGGCCCTGGACGATCAGGTCGTGCATGGCCCGGCAGGTCTCCTCGACGGGGACGGTCGGGTCGGGCCTGTGGCAGTAGTAGAGGTCGATATAGTCCACCTGAAGGCGCGCGAGGGCCTCATGGCACGCCTCGATGACGTGCTTGCGCGACAGGCCGGTCTCGTTGGGCAGGTCCCCTCCCGCGCCGAAGAACACCTTGCTCGACACCATGTAGCTGCTGCGCCGCCACCCGGAGGCCTTCAGGATGGCGCCCATGACGACCTCTGCCTGGCCGTCCGCGTAGGCCTCGGCGTTGTCGAAGAAGTTCACGCCCGCCTCATAGGCGGTGTGCAGGAGCTTTTTTGCCACCGGGTCACCGATCTGCTTGCCAAAGGTGACCCAGGCCCCGAAGGACAGGGCGCTCACCTTGAGTCCGGATTTTCCTAGCTGGCGGTAGTTCATGGTCATTTTTGTTCGGTGTTTTGCCAGGCAGTCTGGAGCACGCGGGGTCTTTTCGCAAGGGCGGTGCTCTTGACTCGTCGAGCGCGCGGAGGCACCACTTTGCGTATGATGCAGCCGTTGGATGCAATCGCCTCGCTAAAGCAATGAGGAGCCTTTGGGACAGCGCCGAAGCGGCGGGCTACCCTGGCGACCTGGGACAGCGCGTGTACTCCTCCAGACTGATTGGCAGGGAGCCGTCGATGGTGCTGCACGGCGGGGGAAACACCTCGCTCAAGGCCACGCGCCGCGACATCTTCGGAGAGGAGGAACCGTTGCTCTACGTGAAGGGAAGCGGCTGGGACCTAGCGTCGATCGACGAGGCCGGATTCTCGCCGTGCAGGATCGGGCACCTGAGGAGGCTCGCCGGCTTGGAGTCGCTGACGGACCTGAGGATGGCCTCCGAGCTCAAGGGGTGCATGACGGACCCCTCGGCTCCCGCGCCGTCGGTGGAGGCGATCCTGCACGCGCTGATACCGGCGCGCTTTGTGGACCACACCCACGCCGACGCCCTTATTGCGGTCACGAACACCCCGGGCGGGCGCGAGCGCATTGCGGAGATCTACGGGGACCGCGTCATTGTGGTGCCCTACGTGATGCCCGGCTTCAGGCTCGCGCGCTCCTTCGCGCAGCTGCTTCCGGGCGCCATCAGGGCCGACACGATGGGCGTCGTCCTGATGAGCCATGGCCTGATCAGCTTCGGCGACACCGCCCGCTCCTCCTATGAGCGCATGGTGGAGCTGGTCAGCGTGGCCGAGGACTACCTGGCGCGGCACAAGGCGCTGTCGGTCGAATGGCCGCCCGTGCCCGCGCCCGCCGTGTGCCTGCGCACCGAGGTCGCCGCGCTCAGGCGCGAGCTGTCCGCGCAGATGGGCGCCCCTGCGATCGTCTGCGTCCACCGCGACGCGCGCTCCCTGGGCTTCGCCCGCAGGGCGGACCTGGCGGCGCTTTCGCAGCAGGGCCCGGCGACCCCCGACCACGTCATCCGCACGAAGCGGGTGCCGATGCTGGGCCGCGACCTCGCGGCCTACCGATCCGCTTACGAGGCCTATTTCAAGGAGTGCTCAAGGGGCGCCGAGCCCGCGCCCCGGATGCTCGACACGGCGCCCCGCGTCGTGCTGGACCCCGAGTGGGGCCTGCTCTGCGTGGGAGCCTCGGCGGCGGACGCCGCGGTCACCTCGGACCTCTACCGCCAGACGATCGACGTGATCCTGCGCGCCAACGCCCTCGGGGGCTGGAAGGCGCTGCCCGCCAGGGACATCTTCGAGGTCGAGTACTGGGACCTCGAGCAGGCGAAGCTGCGCCGCGCGGGGCATGCGCCCGCCTTCGCGGGCGAGGTGGCCCTGGTGACCGGGGCCGCGTCGGGCATCGGGCGAGCCTGCGTCGAGGCGATGCTCCAGCGTGGGGCGGCGGTGGTCGGGCTGGACCTGAACCCCGCCGTCGCATCGCTGCACGCGAGGCCGGACTACCACGGCATCGCGTGCGACCTGACGAGCGAGCCGGCCGTCGCCGCCGCCGTTGAAGAGGCCGTCCGGGCCTTCGGTGGCCTCGACATCCTCGTCCTCAACGCGGGAATCTTCCTCCAGGGAAAGGGCATCGGGGAGCTCAGCACCGAGACGTGGCGCAAGGTCATGGGGGTCAATCTCGACGCGACGTTCTTCATGATGCGGGAGTGCCACCCGATGCTGAAATTGTCGCCCAGGGGCGGCCGCGTCGTCGTCATCGGCTCCAAGAACGTCCCGGCCCCCGGCCCCGGGGCCGCGGCCTACTCGGCCTCCAAGGCGGCCGTAAACCAGCTGGCCCGTGTGGCCGCGCTCGAGTGGGGAGCGGACCGGATCCGCGTGAACTCGATCCATCCCAACATGGTCTTCGACACGGGCCTGTGGACCCCCGAGGTCCTTGAGTCGAGGGCGAGGCACTACGGGATCTCGGTCGAGGCCTACAAGACCCAGAATCTGCTTCGCGTCGAGATCTCGAGCAGGGACGTGGCGGCACTCGCCGCCGAGCTGTGCGGGCCGGCATTCTCGAAGACGACGGGAGCCCAGGTGCCGATCGACGGCGGCAACGACCGCGTAGTATGAAGGTTGCCGGCAAACCCCACCGCACGATCTGGCCCGGCGCCGACGGCGACAGCGTCGAGATCATCGACCAGACGCGCCTTCCCCACGAGTTTGCGGTGGCCCGCATCGGCTCGCTCGACGCGGCGGCCCACGCGATCCGCGCGATGCTGGTTCGCGGCGCGCCGCTGATCGGCGCCACGGCCGCCTTCGGCCTGTGGCTCGCCCTCCGGGACGACCCCGGGGACGACGCCCTCAGGCGCGCGGGCTCGACGCTCATCGCCACCCGGCCCACGGCCGTCAACCTGCGCTGGGCGGTGGAGCGGATGACGGCATGGCTTCTGCCGCTGGCGCCGGCCGACAGGGCCCGGGCCGCCCTGGCCCGCGCGGCCCAGATCTGCGACGAGGACGTCGAGATCAACCGGGGCATCGCCGAGGCGGGGCTGCGGATCGTTCGCGCGATCGCAGCCCGCAAGGGGGCGGGCGCCCCCGTGAACATCCTCACGCACTGCAACGCAGGCTGGCTCGCCACCGTCGACATCGGCACCGCCACGGGCCCGATCTACGCGGCGCATGACGGCGGCCTGCGGGTCCACGTGTGGGTCGACGAGACGCGGCCGCGCAACCAGGGGGCGAGCCTCACCGCATGGGAGCTGCTCAATCACGGGGTGCCGCACACGGTCATCGCAGACAACGCGGGAGGCCACCTGATGCAGCACGGGGAGGTGGACATGGTCATCGTCGGCACCGACCGGACCACGGCCACGGGCGACGTCTGCAACAAGATAGGCACGTACCTCAAGGCCCTTGCCGCCCGCGACAACGGGGTTCCCTTCTACGCCGCGGTTCCCTCTCCCTCGATCGACTGGGCGGTGCGCGACGGCGTGCGCGAGATCCCGATCGAGAACCGCTCCGCGCGCGAGGTGACGCACATTGCCGGCAGGCTGCCCGGGGGCGACGTGGCCGTCGTCGCCCTCACGCCCGAGGGCAGCGCCGCGGCAAACCCCGCGTTCGACGTGACCCCGGCACGCCTGGTGACGGGCCTCATCACCGAGCGCGGCGTGGCCGAGGCCTCCGAGGCGGGGCTCAGGCGACTTTTCCCCGAACATTGACCCCCAGCCACCGTCCCCATCCCATGACAACTACACTCAACCGCCGTGATTTCTTGAAGACCTCCCTCGCCACCGCCGCAGCCGCCACGCTCTCCGCAACGAAGTCCGCCGCCGCCCCCCAGGCCGCGGAGCCCGGCAGGGACCTGATTGAGCTCAGGGCCTACAGGCTCAAGGCCGGAGCGTCGCCGGCGCTGCTCGACTCCTACCTCGAGAAGGCGCTCATCCCCGCCCTAAACGCGAGGGGCATCGCCTCCGTGGGCGTCTTCACGGAGCCGGCGGCCAAGGATGGCTTGGCCGTGTGGGTGGTGATCCCCCACGCCTCGCTCGAGTCGGTCGTCGGCGTCGACGCCTCGATCAATGACGACGCGGCCGTGCGCTCCGCCGCGTCGGACTACTTGGGCGCGCCCAAGGACAACCCGGCGTATGAGCGGATCGACAGCTGGCTCTTCCTCTCGTTCGCCGGCCAGCCGCGTCTCGCCGTTCCGTCCCTGGCCCGCGAGCGCAAGCCCAGAGTGTTCGAGATGCGCACCTATGAGAGCCACACCGAGCAGAAGGCGCTCAAGAAGGTGGAGATGTTCAACGCCGGCGAGATTGGCGTGATGCAGGAGCTCAACCTCTCCCCGGTATTCTACGGGCAGGCCCTGGTCGGACGGGACCTCCCGCAGCTCACCTACATGCTCTGCAGCCCCGACATGGAGACGCACAAGAGAAACTGGGCCTTGTTCGGCGCCCACCCGGTGTGGGTAAAGCTCAAGAACGACCCCCAGTACGCGGACACGGTCTCCAAGATCACGAGCCGCTTCCTCGAGCCGGCGGCCTTCTCGCAGATCTGAGCCGGCCCGAAGACCGGGCTTTTCTCCGGGGCGGCACTGGCGGGTCTCGCCCGCGCGGTTGTCATGAGAGGCATGGACACCGGCCCGATGCTTGTGGCCGGGGGGCGCCGCGGCGCTCCCCGGGAAACCGCCAGGGCGTTCCCGCTTGAAAGCCGCGCGGGAGGCGACCTCCACTGCTGGATGCGTGCCGTGCGGGGCGGCGGGGCGGACCCGCTGCCCGAGGCCGGCGACATCATGAGGTGGCTCTACCGCTTCAGCGAGTCGCAGGGCTGCACGGAGGGGCTCGTCAACGGCCTGCTGGCTGCGGAGAAGTCCGCGCTGGCGCTTGCCGAGAGGCAGAAGGCCGAGGCCTCAAGGCGCAGGAGCGACGTCGCCCTCCTCACCCGGGAGATCCGCTTCGTGCAGGGGCTCCTGGACCGCAGGGACCAGCAGTTTGCGGCGCTCCAGGGCGAGCTGAACGCGATGCAGGCGGATGCGCTCTGGCGCCTGGTGCAGCGTGTCCGACGGGCGCGCAAGCGACTCCTGGCGCTGTTCATGAGGCGCGCCTCTTGCTGAGGCGCCCGGCCCTCAGCCGCCCATCGAGATGATCGTGTCGAATGCGTCGAGGGGAAGCGGCATCACCGAAAGGCGGCTGTTGCGCACCAGAAGGATCGAGGACAGGGAGGGCGTCGCCTTGATCTGCGCAAGCGTCACCGGCCGCTCGAGGGCCCTTGCCGGCCTGAGCCTTACCGAGACCCAGCCGGGCTCGTCCGCCGTCGGGTCGGGATAGGCGGCCTTGGACACGACGGCGATGCCCACGACCGACTTGGAGCCGCCGCTGGAGTAGAAGAGCACCGGGTCGCCGGCTCTCATCAGCCTGAGGTTGTTGCGCGCCTGGAAATTGCGCACCCCGTCCCAGCTGGCGCCGCCGTCCTCCACGAAGGCGCCCCACGGGTAGGTCTCGGGCTCCTGCTTCACCAGCCATCGCCCCGAGAGGCCGGGCGCCTCCTGCGGGGCCGCTGCGGGTTTACGTTGGGTCTTCACGGTGCGCAGCCTATCCGCCGATCGGCGTGGCGTTCAAGGACTCTCGCGCCGGGCCGGCGCGTCACCGCGCGGGGGGCGGCGCCGAAGATGCGGCAACGGGCCTGCCGTCGACCGTGTTCGCCTCCATCACCTCGACGCGGGTCCCGTCGGGATCATAGCAGTTCACCTGGCGCTTGCGGTTTACGCCGGTCCTCAGCGGATCGGTAGCCCTGCAGCCGGCGGGAAGCGTGCGCGCCTTGAGCGCATCCTCGGCCGCCCTTGCATCGGCAACCTCGAGGCAGAGATGGTTCAGGATGTGCAGGCGCCCGGCGTCGGGCTTCTCGCCGTAGAGCATGAGCTCGATGTAGTCGCGTCCGTTCGGGGCGCGCAGGTTCACCCAGCTCAGGGTCTTGCCGTCGCTGCTGCCGCGCCATAATTCAGTGAAGCCCAGGACGTCCCTGTAGAAACCGAGCGACGCCTCCAGGCTGGCGACCGTGATTCCCACGTGGCTCATCCTCCACGCGATGCGGCTCTGCGGCATGAACTGGCCCGCCTTCTGGCGGGTCCAGCCGTCCGGCAGGTACTGGGTGAACTCCACGATGTGGCCATCGGGGTCCTCCGTGAAGTAGTTGAGATTGCCGATGCGCCCGGGGGCCGCCTTCGCGGGAAGGGGCTTTCCGCCGGGGGCCTTCACACCGCTGGACCTCAGGTAGTCGAGCATTCCTTGGGCGTCGTCGGTCTCAAACGCGATGTGGTAGAGGCTGTCGCCGTCCTTCGGGGTGCTGGCGTTGACCGGAAACAGCTCGATGGACTGGCGGTCGTTGATCTTGATCCAGGCGATCTGGACGGCGCCGGAGTCGGACGCGAGGCTGTAGGGCTCGTCGAAGCCAAGATAGCCCTTGTAGAAGGCGCGCGACAGCTCGAGGTCACGGACCCAGAGCGCAATGTGGGAAATCCCGGTGATCCGGGGCCGGGGGGCCGCGTCCTGCGCCGTGGCGACGCCCGTTGCCAGGGCGGCCAGGGCGAGTGCTTTGAAGAATGTCATGGGGTGGGGGGGATTGACGGGCCTAGCGCCGGTGGCGCAGCAGCCACAAGATGAGGCTCAGGGCGGCGCTCAGGAGGATGCAGGTTGCGATGGGAAAGTAGAACTCCGTGTTGGCGCGGCGCACATGGATGTCGCCGGGAAGCCTGCCCAGCCAGGTGCGCCCGAGCCCGGACCACAGGAGCGCCCCGGCCGCGGCGACCGCGAGGCCCACGAGGACAAGGGTTTTGCCGAGGTCGTTCATCTCAGCTGCGTGGGAGGCTCAAGGCCGCCGGGGGCGCCCCTTCAGCCCACGAAGCTGTAGTCGTAGGGCTTTCGCATCTCCCGCGAGAGGTAGCCGTTCGCCTGGTGCGAGTGATCCCCCACGAACTTCTCCGCCTCGTAGTCCCAGGTCAGCTTCCTGCCGGTCCGCAGTGAAATGGCTCCCAGGTGGCACATCGTTGCCGAGCGGTGCCCCGTCTCGACGTCGCAGATGGGAAGCTTCCTGGAGCGCACGCAGTCGAAAAAGTTCCCCATGTGGTCGTTGCTCACCTGCAGCCTGATGGCGTCGGCGGGCAGCGGCTTGTGGAGGATCTCATGGTCGCTGGCTGTGATCTCCTCGCGGTTTACCCAGATCCACCCGTCGCTGCCCTCAAAGCGGATCCCGTTGTGCTGGCCCTTCGGGTTGACCAACACGCCGAATATATCGTCGTCGCGGGTCGTCTGGATATTGAGGCCGACGCCGTTGGCGTAAGTGTACCTGACCTCGTATTCCGGGAAGGTGGTGTAGCCGCCCGGTATCGGCTGCACCAGTGCGCGGGACTCGACCTCGCGTGGGGCGATAAGCCCGATGGCCCAGTAGGCGATGTCGTTGTGGTGCGCTCCCCAGTCGGTCATCGTGCCTCCGGAGTATTCATACCAGTACCGGAAATAGGTGTGGCAGCGCTGCTTGACGTAGTCGAACCTGGGGGCCTGGCCCTGCCAGAAGTCCCAGTTGAGTCCCGCGGGCACCGCGGAGGAGGCAAACGGGCCCTCGTGAAGGCCTGCCGGCAGCCACACCTGGGCCTGCTTCAGCTTGCCGATGCGGCCGTTGCGCACGAGCTCGCACGCCAGGCGGAACCGCTGCGAGCTCCTCTGCTGCGTGCCCGTCTGCAGGACAGTCCCGTTCTCCCTGACGGCCTTGATCACGTGGCGCCCCTCGTCGATCGTCAGCGTGAGGGGCTTCTGGCCGTAGACATCCTTGCCCGCCTTGGCGCAGGCGATGTTGATCAGCGAGTGCCAGTGGTCGGGCGTCGCGTTGACGACGGCATGGACGTCCTTGCGCTCAAGCAGCCTTCGGAAGTCGTTGTATTTGTCGGGCACCTTGCCGTTGACGGTGAACTTGGCGGCCGCCTCCTGCGCATGGCTGTCGTCGACATCGCACACCGCGAGCAGCTCGCCGTGGTTGCTCGCATTGATCGCGTCGCCCTTTCCCATCCCGCCGCAGCCGATGAGCGCGATCCCGGGGCGGTCGTTGGGCGAGAGCACCGGAGCGGTCTCGGCTGCCCCGAGGAGCTGGCGCTCAAGGAACCAGGGGGGAAGCCCGGTCAAGGCGGCCGCCGCGGCCACCTTCCGGATGAAGCTCCGGCGCGAGACCTGGAATTCCTTGAATGGGGCGCCTGACGGTGAGGGGATGGGGGTGTTCATCGGGGGTGGGGACGGGCTTCGTCTGCAGGGCTGGGCCGACGGCGATTTGGAGCGCGCGCACCGGCCTTTGCAAGCCGCGCCGCTTGAGATTCCGTGTCTGAAAATTTTCTCAGACTTTCTTTGCCTCAGATTAAAGTTCATTCACACTCTCCTTTTGGAGTTGATCCCGGGCCTGTATCGCGGCCCGATTTCCTTTCCCCATCCCCGCCTATAGGCAACCGACCCGATTCGGAATATAAACCCAAACCTGGAACCCCGTGAATATCCCTGAAATGAACCGCCGCAGCTTCATCAAGACCGCATCGCTCGCCACGGCTGCGATGTCGCTGCCCAACATCCTGCGCTCGCAGTCTGCGGGCGCGCAGACACCCGGCAACAAGCTCAATGTAGCTTGCTGCGGCGTCGGCGGCCGTGGCTGGGACGCGGTGCAGGGCCTGAAGGCCGAGAACTTGGTAGCGTTCTGCGACGTCGACGACGCGCGGGCGGCCAAGACGTTCGCCGAGTTCCCGAACGTCCCCCAATTCAAGGATTTCAGGGTGATGCTCGACAAGATGGGCAGCCAGATCGACGCCGTGACGGTGTCGACGCCCGACCACATGCATTTTCCGATAGCCATGGCGGCGATCGCCCTCGGCAAGCACGTGTTCGTCGAGAAGCCGCTCACGCACACCGTCTCCGAGGCTCGCCAGCTGGCGAAGGCTGCCCGGGAGAAGAAGGTGGCGACCCAGATGGGCAACCAGGGCCATGCCGGCGAAGGCATCCGCATCCTTAAGGAGTGGATCGACTCCGGTATCCTCGGAGAGGTGCGCGAGGTGCACAGCTGGACCGACCGTCCTATCTGGCCCCAGGGCGTGAAGCCTTTCGACCACAGCAAGATGATGCCGGTCGTCCCGCATACCCTGGACTGGGACCTCTGGCTCGGCATCGCCGAGGCGCGCGAGTACGACCCCGCCTACATGCCCTTCAACTGGAGGGGATTCTGGGACTTTGGCTGCGGCTCCATGGGCGACATGGGCTGCCACATCATGGACGGGGCCTATTGGGCGCTCGGGCTGACGGCGCCGACCTCGGTCGAGCCGGTCAGCGGCATCCAGACCGAGATCAGTCCGCCTGCGGCGTCGATGATCCGCTTCAATTTCCCGAGCCGAGGCAAGATGGCGCCAGTGCAGTGGACATGGTACGACGGCGGCCTCACCCCGCCGACGCCCCCCGAGCTCGAGGAGACCCGCAAGCTCCAGGACAACGGGACCCTGCTCGTGGGCTCGAAGGCCACGGTCTTCGCGGACACCTACTATGGGAGCATACGCATCCTCCCCGAGGCCAAGATGAAGGATGCCGCTGGCAGCCTCCCGGCGAAGACGCTTCCGCGCGTGGGCATGAGCCACTTCAACGAGTGGGTCCGCGCCTGCAAGGGCGGCACGCCCGCGGGCTCCAACTTCGAGTACTCCTCGCGCCTCACGGAGACGGTGCTCCTCGGCAACGTGGCCCTTCGGGCGAAGCGCCGCATCGAGTGGGACTCCGAGGCGATGAAGGTGACCAACCTCGCCTCGGCGAACCGGTTTATCACGGAGCATTTCCGCCCGGGCTTCGGCGTCTGAGAACATTCCAAACACCATGAGCGACTCGACAAACCCCACCCAAGAGCCGTCGCGCTGCGAATACACGGCGGCCTTCATCATCCTCAGGCTCTTCCTCGGCCTGCGCTCGTTCCTCGAGGGACTCCAGAAGTTCGAGAGCAACGGCACGTACTCGTTCAAGAACTACTATGCCAACATGGGCCACATGGCCCAGGGCATCACCGGTGCGTCGTTCCTGCCGCTCTGGGCGACAAGGAGCTTCGCGCACGCGCTCGGCTACCTGCTGCTCCTGCTCGGTGCCGCGCTGATCCTCGGAGTCAAGACGCGCGCCACGCTGGTCCTCACGGGCCTGCTCTACGTGGCGCTGTCCTTCGGGCTGATGGCCGTGGAGGAGAATGAGGGCGTCGCCTGGCTCGCGATCTATGTCAGCATGATCGCCGGGGCGCTCGCCCTGGTGCGCTACAACCGCTTCGCGCTCTGGCGCGACTGAACCCGCTGGGCGCCAACACACGCAACCCATGCCACCGCTTCCCAGTCTGAGCAGACGAGACTTCCTGGCCACCGGCGCCAAGCTCGGCGCGGCGATCATTGCCGCGCCCTACATCGCGCGAGCCGCGGCCTCCGGCGGCGGGGGCGACACCCTCAACGTCGCCCTCATCGGCTGCGGCGAGGAGGGCCGGGTGCTCCTGAACGCCGCGCTCAAGATACCGAACATCCGCTTTGTCGCCGTCTGCGACATCTGGACCTACAACCGCAGGTTCGGCGAGCGCCTGCTCAAGAAGTTCGGCCATGATGCCAAGCCCTATGAGGACTATAGGGAGATGCTCTCGGCCACGGCGGACCTGGATGCGGTGATCGTGGCGACCCCCGACTTCATGCACGCGGAGCACACGAACGCCGCCCTCAAGGCCGGCAAGCACGTGTACTGCGAGAAGCTCATGTCGAACACGGTCGATGGTGCGCGCTCAATGGTCGCCACGGCCCGCGAGACCGGAAAGCTGCTGCAGATCGGCCACCAGAGGCGCAGCAACCCGCGCTACATCTTCGCGCACGACCGCCTCCTCGGCGAGGCGCACATCCTTGGGCGCGTCACCGCGGCGAGCGGACAGTGGAACCGCGCCGTGACGGAGGACCTCGGCTACCCCGCGAACCAGGCCGTTCCCGAGGACGTCCTCCACCGGTACGGGTACGCCAACATGCACGAGTTCAGGAACTGGCGCTGGTTCAAGCGCTATTCAGGGGGCGTCATCTCCGACCTGGGGGCCCACCAGATCGACATCCTCAACTGGATGCTCGGCGCGAACCCGGCCTCGGTGATGGCCGGCGGCGGCCGCGACTACTACACGAACCACGAGTGGTACGACAACGTGACGGCGATCTACGAGTATCCGACGGCCACGGGAACCGTGCGCGCCACCTACCAGGTGGAGACGACCACAAGCGCCGGCGGCGGCTACCATGAGTACTTCATGGGGGACGAGGGTGCGCTCAAGATGTCCGAGAATCCCAAGTACACGAAGCTCTACCGCGAGGCGCGCGCCCCTGAGTGGGACGGCTGGATCGCCAAGGGCCTGATCGAGAGGCCCGGCACGGGCGAGGGGGCCCTTCCCCCGGTCAAGCCATGGGAGAAGCAGAGGCCCCGCCTGCCCGGCGCCCGGTCATCGACGGTCGACGTGCGCGAGACGGCTGAGCTGTCGGCGTGGGACATTCCGGTCGTGCTCGACAAGGCGATCCACCAACCCCACCTCGAGAACTTTTTCGACGCCGTCAGGGGCAAGGGCAGGCTCAACGCCCCCGGAGAGGTCGGATTCGCCACCGCCGTCACGGTGCTTCGAGTCAACGAGGCCGTCGCGGCGCGCAAGATGCTTGAGTTCACGCCGGCCGACTTCACCGCCTAAAATCCCGATCCCATGCTCCGACTCATCGCAACCGCCCTGGCACTCACAATCGCCGCCGCCGCCCAGGCCGAGAACCTGGTTCCGCTCAAGCTGGACCTGCCGAAGCCCCTGTTCGTAGGCACGCCGCGCCCGATCCAGGTCTCGAACCTGGAGCCGACGGCCTCGGACAACCCTGCCGCGTTCATGGTCCCCATGGGCACGGTGCTGCTCTCCCACAACAAGCCGGTGAGCGCCAGCGACATGGAGCCGGTCATCGGCGAGCTGACCTGCGTCACCGACGGGGACAAGTCGGGAATCGAGGGCTCGTACGTCGAGCTTGGGCCCGGAGTGCAATGGGTGCAGGTCGACCTCGGAGCCCCCTCCAGGCTCGCGGCGATCGTGGTGTGGCACTTTCACGCGGAGGCCCGCGTCTACCACGCCGTCGTGGTCCAGGTGTCGAACGACCCCGCCTTCAAGACAGGGGTCACGAGCCTCTTCAACAATGACGACACCAATGCCGACGGCCTCGGCAAGGGCTCGGACTACTCCTACATCGAGACCAATCGGGGCCGGATCATCGATGCCAAGGGCGTGACCGCCCGCTATGTGCGCCTTTACAGCAACGGCAACACCTCCGACGAGCTCAACCATTACACCGAGGTCGAGGTTTACGGTCGCCCCGTGAACTGAGCCGCCGGAGCGTGGCGCCTGCGCCCGCTATGACCCAGATCCTCCCCCGCTGGCTGCCCCTGGCCCTGTTGGCGCTGGCGACCCTGCTGTGGCGCAGCCACGACCTGGCTTCCAGGCCGATGCACGCCGACGAGGCCAACCAGGCGGTGAAGGCGGGGGAGCTGCTGGAGAGCGGCCGCTACGCATACGACCCAGGCGACCACCACGGGCCGGTGCTCTACTACGCCGTGCTCCCGTTCGCCTGGCTCAGGGGGCAGCATACCCTCGCGGACCTTGACGAGGTCACCGTGCGCCTGGTGACCGTGGTGGCAGGCGCGCTGTCGGTGCTGCTCGTCGGGCTGCTGGCCCTGCCGCTCGGCCGGTGGCCGGCGCTGGCGGCCGCGGCCTTCATGGCGGCCTCGCCGCCGGCGGACTACTACAGCCGCTACTTCGTCCAGGAGACGCTTCTTGCCGCCTTCACCCTCGCCTCGCTGCTCTGCGCACGGCAGTGGTGGCGGTCGGGACGCCTGGGATGGGCGGTCGCGGCCGGCGTCTGCGCGGGACTCATGGAGGCCTCAAAGGAGAGTGCGCCGCTCTTCGCCCTGGGGGCGCTCGCCGCCTTTTTTGCGACGAACCGCTCGGGGCCCCCAGAGGGACTGCGCTGTGCCCGCGACGGCATGGCGGCTGCGGCCGCCTCGCTGGCCGTGTGGGCGCTCCTCTACTCCTCCTTTGGCACCCACCTGTCCGGGCTGCGGGACGCGCTCGCCGCCTACGGTCACGCGGCCTCCAGGCTGGGCGCGGCGAGCACCGGCCATGAGAAGCCCTGGTGGTATTTCCTGAGGCTTTTAACCTGGCAGCGCAGCGGCGGCCTCGTGTTCGAGCAGGCGGGCTTTGCCGCGCTGGCGATGGGCGGTGGGGTCGTGGCCCTCTTCAGGCCGGACCCGCTGCTGCGGTGGGCGGCGGCCTACTCGGGGCTGGTTCTCGCGGCGTTCTCGTTGATGCCCTACAAGACGCCCTGGCACGCGGTCGACTTGGTTCCCAGCCTTGCGGTCCTGGCCGCGGGAGCCCTCGCCTCGGCACCCGGCACGCGCGCCGGCCGGTGGTGCGCCCTGGCCGTCGCTCTGGCGGTGCTCGCCTCGCTTGGCTTCCAGTCCTACCGGGTCAGCCGGGTATACCCCGCGGATCCGCGCAACCCCTACGCCTACGTCCACAGCGCTCCGGATGTCCTGAAGATCCGGGCGCTTGCCGTGGCCGCGCTGGGACGCTCGCCCGGGTCCATCGTCCGCGTGGTCAGCGAGGAATACTGGCCGCTGCCCTGGTACCTGCGTGGCCTCGGAAGGGTCGGCTACTGGACGCAGCCGCCCGCGGACTGCGACGCGTCCCTCGTCATCACCTCAGCCGGTCTCTCCGGCGAGGTCAGCCGCCGGCTCCACGGGGCCTACGACCGGTCGTATCTGGGGTTGCGCCCGGGTTTTGTGTGCGTGGTGTTCACGCGGAAGCCATGAGCCCGCACTATTCGCTGGTGGTGCCGTTCCACAACGAGTCCGGCAACGTGGAGGTGGTGGCGGGCGCCGCCGTCGAGGTTCTCGAGCGCCTCGGCCGAGGCTACGAGGTGATCCTCGTCGACGACGGGAGCACGGACTCGACGGGGCTCGAGATCAAGGCTGCCTGCGCGCGCTGGCCCGCCTGCCGCGAGCTCAAGCTCAAGACACGCGTGGGCCAGGCTGACGCGCTGCTGGCCGGCCTTGTGAGCGCCCATGGGCAGTACATCCTCACGATGGACGGCGACGGACAGAATGACCCCAGGGATTTTTCCGCGCTGCTAGGGCCCGTCGAGCAGGGCCGGCTCGACCTGGCCTGCGGACGCAGGGTCGGGCGCAAGGGTGCGGCATGGCGCAGGTGGGCCTCCCGGGTGGCCAACCTCGTGCGGCGGGTCGTCCTGCAGGACGGCGTCCACGACTCGGGCTGCCAGCTCAGGGTCATGAGGCGCGAGGTGCTGGGCGCCCTCAGGCCGATGGAGCTCATGCAGTCGTTTGTCCCGGCGCTCGCGGCCGCATCGGGGTTCCGCGTCGGCGAGCAGCCGGTCAGGGACAATCCCAGGCTCCACGGCACGTCGAAATACGGCCCCGCGCAGCTGCTCTGGCGGCCGATGCTCGCCATGGTGCGCCTGCGCTGGGCGCTCTGGAGGGGGCCGGGGCCATGAGCGGCGAGACCTTCCGGCACGACTCGATGGCCACCTATTTCGAGGTGACGATCGCCGGGCAGCCCGGGGCGTATGCAGGGCAGGCCGCGACGCAGGCCTTTCGGGAGCTCGACCGTCTGGAGTCGGAGCTGAGCCGCTTTGCCGAGTCGAGCGACATTGCCCGGGCGAATCGCCTCGGGCTGGGGGAGACGACGATTGTCGGCGAGAGCGCCCTCGAGTGCCTGCTTCTCGCCGCCGGCGTCGCCGAGTCCACCGGGTACGCCTTCGACTGTGCCTACGGGTCGGAGCGCGAGGCGGGGAGCGAGCACCCCGGGCCGGCGTTCACGCTCGATCCCTCCTCCCATGCGCTCACCTCGCGGGTCCGGCGGCTGCACCTCGACCTCGGGGCGGTGGGCAAGGGCTACGCCCTCGACTGCATGGCCCGCGTGCTGGCGGACTGGGGCATCGCCTGCGCGTGCCTCAACAGCGGGGGAAGCACGGCGCTTGCCCTGGACGCTCCGCCGGGCCTTCCCGGATGGCAGGCCGCCATGGGGGAAGGCCGGTCGCGGACGGAGGTTTCCCTGTGCCGCTGCGCGCTCAGCGGCTCCGGAATCGCGGTGAAGGGAGAGCACCTGGTGGATCCCCGCAGCCTCCTGCCGGCTGCCCGAAAGCTGAGGGCATGGGCCCTGGCGCCGGATGCAGCGCTCGCCGACGCATTGTCGACGGCATTCTTCGTGATGGACGACGCGCAGGTGGAGGGTTTCTGCGGTGGGGAGCCCGGCATCGGAGCGGCGCTCATGCTGGCCGATGGCGGCATCGCGCTCCACGGGATCCTGGGCCGGGCCCGCGCCTAGCGCGGCCAATCTTGCGGTTGCGCCGCCGCCCGCTTCACTTCTGCCCATGCGCCCGCGCTGGATCCTTTGCCTCGCGACCGGTCTCTCCGCGGTGGCGGCTGAGCCGACACCGACACCGGCGCCCGCGAACCCCGACGACCTCTACAGCGTCGGCCAGCAGCTGTTCGACGAACTGGCGCCCCCGGAGATCAAGGAGCAGTATTCGTTTCCCACGAAGCAGGAGTGGGACCAGTTCGCCGCGAGGCTGCAGCGTGCGCTCGACAACAACTCGCTCGAGGACCTGGCCGAGTACGAGCCTCAGGCGCGGACGGCGCTCGTGGCCCTGCGCGCGCTTCCGGGATATGAGGATTACGCGGACTGGCTGGCCCTGCGCATCGACGAGATCGAGGCCGCCAAGCAGGCGGTGGCCCAGGCAAAGGCGCCTCCACCCGTATCCCCCGGCCTCCTTCGCCCCGCTTCCGCGGTTCCCCTCTACGAGCTCTGGCTCGCGCGCGAGCGCGGGCGCCCAGTGCCCGAGGCTGCGGCCCAGCTGATGCCCGAGCTGAGGGCGGCGTTCACGGCGGAAGGGGTTCCCTCGGAACTCGCGTGGGTCGCCGAGGCCGAATCAGGCCTGAACCCGTCCGCGCGCAGCCCCTCCGGCGCTAAGGGGCTTTTCCAGCTCATGCCCGATACGGCGCGCGCCCTCGGCCTGAGCACCTTCCTCCCGGATGAGCGCACCGACCCCGTGAAGTCCGCTCAGGCCACCGCGCGCTACCTGCGGACGCTGTACGTCAGGTTCGGAAGCTGGCCGCTCGCCCTCGCCGCCTACAACGCCGGCGAGGGGCGTGTCAGCCGTCTGCTCGCCTCGCGCGGCGCGAGCGACTTCAAGGGCGTCGCCTCGGCCCTTCCATCGGAGACGAGGATGTATGTTCCGAAGGTCTGCGCCCTCGTTGCGGTGCGCACGGGCGCGTCGGTCGAGAACCTGCCGCTGTTGAATGGATAGGGATCGAATGCAATTTAAGTCATTTTTATAAAATACTTTAAGTGGCATTTCATCGTCCGTTTTTTGCCCGCTTGGCTGCCGTAATGGACCTCAAGGTGCCCGGGGAAGGTGTCGTTAACAGGGTGATTCGCCATGTCCGGAGCGCTCTTGTCGTCCCTTGGGTCCTGGTGGGTGAGGTGGTTTGGCCGCACCCGCGGCGACCTTGTCTTCACCGGGGGCGCCGAGGCGCAGCCGCTGTTTTCCCCGGCTGCGGCCTCGGAGGTGACGCAGGCACGGCCGGCGGAGCCGGTGCGTGCCGCTGCCCGCGCAGACTCGGAGCCCGCGCCCCGGCTCGAGGGGGACGTTGCGGCGCCGCGGCGCCCGGTCGAGGCCGATCCGCAGCTGCGCGCCGCCACGCTCCGCAACCTCGAGGGGCTGCGCCAGATTCCCGCCCTGCAGTCCCTGGTGCAGGGCGTCACGCGCACCATGTGCCGGGAGGGCGTGTCGATCGACGAGATCGTCGAATCCCTCCAGAAGGACTCCTCGCTTTGCGTGCGTCTGTTGACGATGGCCAATTCGGTCTCCGTCGCGTCCGTCGAGAGGGTGGAAGACCTTCCGACCGCCGTGCACCTCCTCGGGGTCGCCCGGGTGCGGCGCCTTGCCCAGGCGGCCTTCACCCTGCACGACGCGCAGCGCATGGCCGAGGGCGTGGACTGGCGCCACCTCTGGATCCACGCGCTGGCCACGGCGTCGATCGCTGAGGAGCTTGAGAGGCGGATCCGACCTAGCGGATCGTCTCAGGTCTACATGGCGGCCCTGCTGCACGACGTCGGGAAGATCGTGCTCTCCACCGTGGCCGCTGACGCCTACAGGGAGGTGATCGCCGCCTCGTGGAACGGCCAGGGCCGCCTCGAGGACCTCGAGAGAGCGAAGCTCGGCGTCTGCCATCGCGAGGCGGGGGCCGCCTTTGCACGGGGCAACAAGCTTTCGAGCGTGGTGGTCGACGTCATCGCCCACCACGACGACCCCGCCAAGGCCGAGATGCACAGGATCGAGGTCGCCCTGGTCTCGGCGGCCAATTTCATCAGCAAGGCCCGGGGCCTCGGCTTCAGCGGCGCGCGCCTTGACGATACCGACGGCGAGCTGGAGGACCTGGCTGCCTGGCGCGTGATCGAGGAGGAGACGGGCTACGCCCCGGACGTCGCGCGGCTGACCGGGGAGATGGTTGAGTTCTTCGTGACGCTGCGCGACGACGTGCGCGGCATGCGCGAGGGATCTGCCTAGCGCGCCGCGCCGCCGCCTTGCGGCTTTGAAGCCTTGGACGCCGACCTCCTGTCCTGGTACCGGTGCCAGACCAGGACGGCCACGTAGGCGAGGATGACGGCGTTGATCACAAGGATCGAGAGCTTCATCCAGGTGAAATGATGGGCGATCGAGAGGCACTCCTCCGGGACAAACACGCCCGTGGAGATCACGACCATGTACTCGGCCCAGGCGGCCCCGAACCAGAGCCCCAGGCCCTCCGTCAGGAGGATCGAGGCGTAAAGGGCTGAGAGGACACCCACGCGCAGCAACATCGCCGGGTCCACCAACCCCAGCTTCTCCAGGGCCAGGGCCACATACCGGTTCTCAGGAGAGATGCGGGCCACCTCGACGAAGCGGCGCGCCAGGGCCGTCAGGTCTTTGTGGATCAGGTCCAGGCTCCCCAGGGATAGGCTGGCGAGGACAAAGCCCTTCACGAGCTTTGCCGCCGCGATCAATTTCAGCCCTAGGGGGGATTTCTTATACGTCATCAGGTGCGCTCAAAGGCGCCACAGACTTTCAGGCCCGCGGCGCAGGAAGGCAAGGGGTCTGCTTGGATACCGGGGGGCGCGTCGGCACGGGTCCTCGCGCTAGCTCTTGGGCAGCAGCGTGATCCGCTCCTGCATGCCGCGGCGCCTATCCCTTCGGCTGGCGCCGGGGAAAAGAAGGCCGGCCCCCGCGGAGGGCCGGCCTTGTGGATCAATGCCCGTCAACTACAACTGCAACACAAACTACACTTTCGCTGATATGGCAGGCACGCGCGCCTTCTTTTGGGCCTTCTGCCGCTTTGGGGTCGCTGCAGGAGCCGCGGTCGCCGTGGGTGCCAAAGGAGTCGTTGGGGCCGGTGTGGCCGGGGGCGTCGCATGTTTCAGTTTCGGCTCAGCATCGACGAGGATCGGAGCTGACGGAGCTTGCCCTGATAAGGCTGTGGGTGCCGCAGGAACGTTGGTTGCGGTAGTTGGAGATTCAGTATTCATGTGATTTTCTAGTTGGGTTTAATTGGCGCTTAGGGTGGATGCACTCCCCAGCGTCGGCTTTAAAGTTACGCCACTTGGCCGTTGGCGCCCCCGCATGGCTTGTCGTTAGAGGCGCATCCCTTGTCCGCTCTGTTGGCGCGAGTTGCATCGAGGGGAGCCCCGGCGGCTCATGCGCGCTAGATGCGTCAGCGAGGCGGCATTCGCTGTTTATAGACTGCATGCATCTCCGCTGGACCCCGTGCGAGCCTTGGTTGCGAAACCTTATGGCAGGACACCTGGGCTGGGCACGGGTCGCAAGCGCTGGTGCGCTCCCGCCGCATTCGCTCGCCGCCTCAGGAGGCCATCCGCCGGCGCAAGGCCATGACTCCGACAAGCGCAGCCCCGACCAGGAGCGCGCCGTAGCGCGGAACCTCGGGCACCGGCGAGATCTCATTCTCCAAGAGGGGGCCCGACGCGTACGGCGTCCAATGGGTCTGACTTCCGGCAAATCCGCTGAACACGATCTGGTCGATCGGGGCCGTACCCTGGGTCCCGGGGCTTGCCAGACTGTAGAAATAGTCGACCGTGTTGGCCCAGTTGGTGACGGAAAGCTGGGAAGTTCCGGAGAGGCTCACGCTGCTTACGGTAAGGATGCTCGTCGACGGGTTGGCGAAGTCTATGACCGAGTTCGACGTGACGGTGAGGCTGCCGAAGGTGTCCGTGGTGCCGTTGAATTTCAGCGTCCCTCCTGCCAGCACGATGTTCAGGCTCGCGTCGCTGAAGTTGGCGCCCAGCGTCAGGGTCGAGCCGGTGGAGATCGTGAGCGTCCCGGAGCCCGTGAAGGCACCGCTGAGGAGGTCGGCGCCCGAACCCGAGGAGAGCGCCAGGGCCCCGCCGCTGCCGAAGGCCACCGTGCCTGCGCCGTTGAGCGTACCGATCGCCTGGCTCGTGCCGTTAAGGCTGAGCGTGGACCCCGACGCGAAGGTGACGGCCGTGGACGTGAGGAACACGTTGGCAACGTTGGCCTGCAGCGTGCCTGCATTGATGGCCACGGAGCCGGCGAACGAGGGGTTGGCCACCCCGATGGCCAGGGTTCCCGAGCCGTCCTTCGTGAGGGAGCTGGCTGAGGTTGCCGTGATCGCACCCGTGATCGTCGTATTGCCCGTGCCCCCGACGTTGAGCGAGTACCCGCTCAGGCTCGTGGCCCCGGAGAGGGTCAGGGTCCCGGAATCGGACTGGATGCGCGAGGCCCCGGACGCCGTGACGGCACCGGTGAGGGTGTTGTTCCCGGAAACGTTCTCGATCGCGCCGTTGCCGGAGCCGCCGGTGCCGGTCACGTTGAACTTGCTCGCGAGGGTGGCGCCGCCCTGCACCTGGAGGTTGCCGGTGCCAGAGACGGTGACGGTGCTCGTGCTCGTCCCGGTAGCGTTGGTCGCGCCGGCGTTCACGGTGCCGCTCGTGACAGCGACCGCGCCGGTGAAAGTGGAACTCGATCCGGTGAGACCGAGCACGCCGGTGCCCTGCATCTTCAGGGTGCCCGACCCGGTGAGGGAGCCGTCAAACGAAGTCGTCGTCGACTGGGAATCACTCAGGGTGCCGGCGCCCAGGGCCAGGATCGCGGTGCCCCCGGACGATCCCGCGAGGCTCCCAATGGATTCCGTCTTGCCGTTCAGGTTGAACGTGCCGCCATTGAGTGTGAGGCTGGAGGTCGAGAGGAGCTGGGTGGAGTTCTCGTCGACTGCCGTTCCGCCAGTAAGCGTAAGATTGCCGTGGAGGGCCGAGCTCAGGTCCAGCGTCCCGGAGTTCACGGTCGTGAGGCCCGTGTAGGTGTTCGCCCCGGAAAGCGTGGTCGTGCCGGTGCCGCTGAGGGTTACTCCTCCGCTGCCGGTGGTGATCGCGCCGCTCAGGGTGTAACTGCCGGCCCCGATGAGGGTTAGGTTGTAACCCGAGCCGGCAAATCCGCCAGAGAGCTTGAGCGTGCCCGCGGTGGCGTTGATGGTCGTGTTGGCCGCCAGCGTCAACGGACCCGAAAGGGTCGCGGTGCCGGTGCCCGAAGTTTCTATGGCTCCCGCGCCGCCGACGCCGGTGCCCGATAGGGTCATGGAATTGGTGAGGGATCGGTTGTCCGTGATGGAGAGCGTCGCGCCGGAGTCCACGGTTGTCGTGCCCGTGCCCAGGGTAGAATTGCTTGTGGAGACCTGGAGGGTCCCCGCAGCGACCGTCAGGGCGCCGCTGTAGGCGGTGCTTGCCCCCGTGAGCTCCAGGATGCCGCCGCCCTGCACCGAGAGGGCGCTTGATCCGCTGAGCTTCGAGCTGATGGCCAGGGTGTCGCCCGAGCCCACGTTGATCACGCCGGCGGACGAGAAGGCGATGGTGCCGCTGCTGAGCGTCTCCAAGTTTGCTGCCACATCGGATATCTCCGGGGCCGAGCCGTCCACGGTGAGCGTCTTGGTGCCGAGCGAGAGGGTGAAGGCGGCGGAGCCCGACTCAAAGGTGAGGGAGCCCACGGAGTAGCTGTTGCTCATGGTCGATGCGGGCCGAATGGTCCCTGCGAACTCAAGCACCTGAGTGCTTCCCGCCGTTACGACGGGAGCCACATTGGTGCTCCAGTTCGCGGTTGTGCTCCAGCTAGCGTTCGCCCCGCCTCCGTCCCAGATCAGCGTCTGCGCCGTCACCATTTGCACCCCTAGGAAGGGGGCGCACGCCAGGCCCAGCGCTGCCCGCATTCGGAAACTCCGAAAGCTCGGCGCTGGAGCAGGGCGGGGTTTCATATAGGACTACGCCCTAGGGTGCTCAAAGGCATTTGTTTTGCAAGACGTGTCCATAGCCAATGAACGATCCATATCCCTAACACGATGAATAAGTAGCTCCTGTTTAGGATTACTCATTCCATCGCTTCAACGAGCATGGACCGTAACGAAAGGAGTACGGAAGCTCGGATTGACCGGAGGAGACCGGACGGGTGATCGTTCAGCCCGCGGCCGCGGCCGCGGGCTCCGCCGGGACGAGCACCTCAATGTGGGTGCCCGCGCGGTGGCTGGACTTGATCTTGAAGGTGCCTCCCACGTAACTTGCCCGCTCGCTCATGCTCAGAAGGCCGAGGCCCCGGTTCCCCGTCCTCCTTCCTGAAAGGTTGTCGGAGCCAAAGCCGACCCCATCGTCATTGATGACGAACCTGACAAAGGCTCCCTTTTGGCTCAGGCGCACCATGACGTTGCGGGCGGAAGCGTGCTTCTGAACGTTGCGCAGGGCTTCCTGGAGAATGCGGTAGAGGGCCAATTCGGCGCTGGCGGGCAGCCTTACGGCCAACTGCATGCAGGCCAGCTTGACCCGCACGCCTGTGCGCTCCTGAAACTCCGTCCCGGCCTCGACCAGGGCCGTGCCCAGGCCGAGGTGGTCCAGTACGTGGGGTCCAAGGTTGTGCGAGATGCGCTCCACCTCCTCGGCCGTCCTGCCCAGCATCTCACGAAGCGCGATCGCCTTTTTCTTTGAGCTCCGTTGTCGAGGCGGGAGGCTGTCCGCCAGCGCCTGGCTGCGGAACAGAACAGCGCATATGAGCTGGGTGATGTTGTCGTGCAGCTCGAAGGCCACGCGCCCGCGCTCGTCCTCCTGCACCTGCACGACACGCTGGGTGAGCGCCCGCAGCATTTCCTCCGCCCGGCGGGCCTCAGTCAGGTCCGTGACGACCATCCCGATGGTCGCCCCGCCGGAGCCGGTCCCTGCGAGGGGGCGTATCGAGACCTGGACGGGTGTCTTCAGCCCGTTTGCCGCGATGAGCAATACCTGGATTTTTGAGCCGGATTTGCTGGTCCTCTTGAGGAGAGGGGAGAGCCTCGCGCGGTCCTCGTCCGAGAGAAAGCGGCCAAGGGATCCGCCTATCACCTTCTCCAGGCGGGAGCCCACCATCTTGGCAAAGCACCGGTTTGAGTAAAAGATCATCTCCCCAGGTGTGAGCGTCAGCGCCCCCTCGTTCATGGACTCGATCAGCACCCGGTAGACGTGCTCGGCGCCCGTCAACGTGAACACTTGAGGCCCCTTTTTTCCTGTGACGACCACGGCATCGACCTCCCCGCGGCGGATGGCGCGGAGCGCGTCATTCGCCTCGGTCAGGCGCACCTGGAGGTCTGCGACCTCGAGTGACAGCCTGCGGTTGGAGAAACGGCGGGTCCGGGGCTCATTCATCGTGCAGCCTTGCATTTGGTCGCGGTTCCAAGCCCGGAAAAAAGGCGGTCGAGGTCCGAAAGGTCGCCTATGAAGCGGCAAACGGGACGAGGCAGGCGCTTGACGAGCGTCGGAGTGGCGACGATCTGGTTCCTGCGCGCCAGTTCCGGCTGCTGGTAGACATCGATCACCTCCAGATTGTATCCGTCCATCAGCTGCGAATCACATTGCTCGCAGACACGTTTAAGGGCCTGGCGCGACCTGATGGTGGCGCCCGCTACGTAGAGTTGAAGGAAGATTTTTTCCTCCAGTTTCTTGATCAGCGCCTTTTGAAAGGCTCTAAGGGAACGGCTATCTTTGGGTTTTTTCAGTGGGTCAATCTCGGGCGGCCGAAGCGCGCAGCTCCAAGCCGACGATCACATTGTCGATATCCGAAAGGTTGCCGATGATCGTGCGTATCGGGATCGGCAGTTGGCGCACCAAGGTCGGCACTGCAAGGATCTGATCGCCCTTTGCGAGTTGGGGGTGCTTCAGCAGATCGATCACCGTGATCCGGTAGAGGCCCTTGAGATGGATTTCACAGACCTTCTTCAGATTCGAGAAAGCGGCCTTCGAGCGGGGCGTCTGATCGGTGACATAGAGGCGCAGTTGCCAGAGCTTGGCGCTCTTGCGGCGGCGCACTGGCGAGGCTTGGGACACCTTCTTCTTTTTCATGGCGAGCTCCTTTACTTCCTATGTCTTTTCCGTGTATGGGCTACTGCCTTTGAATCCGCCTGGCGCAGGCGTCCCAATTCGGTCCGATCGGTGCGCAGCAGGCGGGCCCTCTTTCCGACTTGCGAATCGATATTGCGAAGCTCCTCGGCGCCGGCCTCATGCTCGGAGCGCAGCCCGCTGATCTTACGCTCGAGGGCAGCTCCCTTGCGTTCCAGTTCGCGCTTGCGGCGTGCAGCTTCCTGATGGTTGGAGAGCACCTCGGCCTTCTCGCGGGCGGTCTGTGCCGCGCGCGCTGAACCTGTCAGGACGCCGCTCGGGCCGATATAGGCGTCGACGAGATCGATGCCCCTGTTCGAGATCAGGAACTCGCGGACCTGATTCGAGTGGGCCATGCCGCGGGCCTTCAACACGTAAAGGACCCGATTGCGCTCGCCGTTGCCCTCGAGGTCCTGCAGCAGGAGCCAAGAGTCCATGAGCGAGGACATGGCCGCCTCGCTCTGCTGCAGGGAGTGTCCGCCCTGCGTCAAGCTGGTAAAGAGCGACGTGACCTGCCCGGCCTTCAGGTAATCGACCAGACGCGTGACCATTCCCCGGCACTCGGAGGAGGTTCCCACGTCCATGAGGCTCGTGATGGGGTCTACGATCACAACGAGCGGCTTAAATGAGGCGATCTCCTTGAACATCGTCGCCAGATGCATCTCCAGACCATAGAGCGAGGGCCGGGCCGAGTGAAAACGGAGAAGGCCGCGGTGTACGAACGGGTTCAGGCGCAGCCCGATGGAGCGCATGTTGCGGATGATCTGGTTGGGCGATTCCTCGAAGGAGAAGAAAAGCGTGCGCTCCCCACGCTCGCATGCGGCATTTGCGAAGTTCGCGGCGACAATTGTCTTTCCGGTGCCCGGCGTTCCTGTGAGCAGGATGCTGCTGCCACGGAAAAAGCCGCGGCCGCCCAGCATCGAGTCAAGCCGCGGGATGCCTGTCGCTATCCTTTCGGCCGAAATCTTGTGGTTGAGGCCCAGCGACGTGATGGGCAGCACGCTGATGCCGTCCGAGCCGATCAGGAAGGGAAACTCGTTGGTGCCGTGGAGCGAGCCCCGGTACTTCACCACGCGCAGGTTCCTCGTGGCGATCTGGTCCGTCACCCGATGTTCGACCAGAATGACGCAGTCGGATACATATTCCTCAAGCCCATGGCGGGTCAGCTGTTCGCGCCCGCGCTCGGCCGTGATCACGGCTGTGACCCCCTTGACCTTCAGCCAGTGGAAAAGGCGACGAAGCTCTGCGCGCAGGATGGCCTCGTTCCTTAGGCCGCCAAACAATGCCTCGAGCGTGTCCAGGACGACGCGCTTGGCCCCGACGGAGTCTATCGCGTGGTTGAGGCGGACAAACAGCCCCTCCAGGTCGTAGTCGCCATTTTCCTGGATCTCGCTGGGCTCGATGTGAACGTAGTCCAGCGCGATCTTCTTTTTCCGGACCAAAGCCCCGAGATTGAATCCAAGCGACGCGACATTCGCCTTGAGCTCGTCCTCGGTCTCTTCAAAGGACATCAGGACGCCCGGCTCGCCAAACTGCGTTACGCCGCGGACGAGGAATTCCACGGCCAACAGCGTCTTTCCGCAGCCGGCTCCGCCGCAGATCAGCGTGGGGCGCCCCCTGGGCAATCCACCGCTCGTTATCTCATCGAGGCCTTGAATTCCCGAGGGGCACTTTGGCAGAGAACGTCCCACTGGGGGCACAGAATTAGCTCTGTTATATTTCACACCAATAGCGTCCTATCGGAATTAAGTGTAACACAATCAACATATGGCCTTTACCGATAGGGTGTTCACCTACCGGGAGTCCAATCCACCGTAAGCGGTAATTCGGCCACAGGATAGTCGGAGCGTCCCGCTGCGTGTAGACTGCGCGGGATGAACGATAATAAAACGTTGGTGGTGGTCCAGCGGAGGTGCCCGGCAACTCGCGAGGACCAGGTG
>Ga0302319_10000811_pt1 | contig 69994 bp, 53 predicted proteins | sample Bog_T0_2_FD_203319 | JGI IMG/M metagenome (GOLD analysis project Ga0302319, IMG submission 203319) | Peat permafrost microbial communities from Stordalen Mire near Abisko, Sweden - Bog_T0_2 | ecosystem: Environmental > Terrestrial > Soil > Wetlands > Peat | place: Sweden: Abisko, Stordalen Mire...
TCGTCACCTCCTTGTTGCCGATGCCCACGTCCTTGCCGGCCACGCCATTATTGTCCACAAAGGCATAACTGGCTCCCAAGCCGCCGACGGCCAGGACATCGCCGCTAAACAGCGTGCCGACGGTGACAATTGGACTGCCGACGGCGGTCGTGCCTCCGTCGTAGGTCTTGACCACGTTGCTGGTGCTGATGGTCAGGTCGGCCTTCGTCACGCTCACGGAAGAGCCGGTCGTCGCAAGGAGGTTGTAGTTGGTTGACAACGCGGCGCCCGTGTTGCCGCTGCCCACCGTCAATCCCGCCACGCTATTCAGAGGCTGGTTGGTCTGCACGTTCTTCGTGCCGAGGTCGCCAACGGCTCCCGCTCCCGCGACCGTGAAGGTTTCGCCGTCTACTCCAGTCGCCGTCAAGTTGCTTCCCGCAAAGATCGTCAGGCCGTCGTAGACCTGGGTCCCGCTCAGGGTCAGGGTCGCCGGCGTCACGCTCACCGAGGAGCCGACTACGGTCAGATTGTAGTTGCTCGCCAACGCGGCGCCTGAGTTGCCGCTTCCCACCGTCAATCCCGCCACGCTGTTCAGAAGCTGGTTGGTCTGCACGTCCTTCACGCTCAGGTTGCCCGAGGCGCCAGCGCCTCCCATCGTAAAGCTTTCACCGTTCACCCCCGTCGCCGTCAAGTTGCTGCCCGCAAAGATTGTCGTCCCATCATAGACCCTCGTTCCGCTCAAGGTCAGGTTGGCCTTATTGACCATCAGCGTGCCGGGGTCGACGGTGATGATGTAACCCTGCTGGTTGGAATACAGTCCCTGCGGGGTGATGGCATAGCTGCCGGCATTGATCGCGCCCTGCGAGGTGCCGCCGTAGCCCAGGGTGCCGAGGATCAGGCTGTTGTCCGGGCAAGGAGTGTAGGCCACGCTCGTTCCGCCGGAAAAGGCCAGCCCGTCATAGGTCTTGGAGGCGTCGGCCGCCGTCACCGTAAGAGGCTTCATGAAGACCCGGAGGAACGGAGTGGTGAAGCCGTTGTAGATCACCCAGGTGTTGTTAAAATCCCAGGTGTTGAAACTGGCCTGCTGCTCGATTTGCGCGTCGGTAAGGCCGGTCGCCCCGGTCGTCGTGCCGGTACCGATGCCGGTCGCCATGACGCTGGTTTTCCAGTAGCTGTTGGTGACGGAGCCGCCGTTGTTTCCCAAGAGCCCCCCCAACGTGGAACCGACGCCGGTGACGCTGCCGGTGGCGTAGCTGTCTGTGATGGTATCGCCGTTGACCCCGGACAGCCCGCCCACCTTGCCGCCGGTGCCGGTGACATTGCCCGTCGCGTAACTGTTGTTGATCGTGCCGCTGTTGTTCCCCGTCAGTCCGCCGACGTCGGTGGCTCCTCCCGTCACGGTGTCCGTGGCGTAGCTGGTGTTGATCGTGCCTTTCTCATTGTAACCCACCAGCCCGCCGACTTCGGTTGAGCCGGTCACGCTGCCGCCGACAAGGCCCACGTTCTGAACCACGCCGCCGGTGCCCAAGGCTCCAAACAGGCCAACGTAGGAGGAGGCCGGCCGATTGATGGTGAAATCGGAAATGATGTGGCCCAGCCCGTCGAGGGTCCCGGGAAAGTTGTTGGCATTGCTCCCGATCGGGACGAACCCCTGGCTGGTCCAGACATCCGTGCTGTTGCCGGTCGACAAGGCGGCGATGTCGGTGCGGAGGGTGTAGCTGGCGCCAAGCGCCATCTGCATCAGCTGCAGCTGGTGATCCCCATTGATGACAGTAGAGTATTCCGACGTCAGCATGGGATAGGTCGCGCCGGTGGCGCCACCGAAATTGTTCAAGGTGCTGTCCGCATCGACCAGGACCCAGCTGTTTCCCGGCGCGCCCGGATTGGTGGTGAAAACGAATCCAATGAAGCTGACCTTGGTCCGCATATTGGCGGTGGTCAGGCCCGTCGCGCCGGTCGTCGTGCCGGCACCGATGCCGGGAGTGGCCCCGTTGACCTGGCTGTTCCAGTAGCTGAAGGTCACCGTGCCATTGTTGCCTCCCATCAAGCCGCCGACTGCCGTGCCCGTACTGGTGACTAGGCCGGTGGAGTAACTCTTCGCAACCGTGCCACTTGAGTTTCCGTTCTCCCCCACCAGCCCGCCGATGTTGCTGGCATTTCCCGTGACGGCGCCGGTGGCGTAGCTGTTGCTGATGCCGCCGATATTGTACCCTACCAGCCCGCCGACGCCAACAGCGGTGTTGGCTCCATTGACGGTGCCTGTTGCGTAGCTGTTGCTGATCGTGCCGTTGTTGCCTCCCGCCAGACCGCCAATGTCGACGCTAGGCCCGCTGACAGTTCCGGTGGCGTAGCTATTGCTGATCGTGCCGGCGCTGGTTCCCACCAGGCCGCCGACATTGTTATTCCCGCTCACGCTTCCCGAGGCCCAGCTGTTGCTGACCGTGCCGTTGTTGTCGGCCACCAGGCCTCCCGCCAAGCCATTGTTACTGGCGTTGACGCTGCCAGTGGCGTAGCTATTGCTGATCGTGCCGAGGGCCACGCTGTTATAGTTGACCGCCACCAGGCCGGCGGATTCCTCGTTCCCCGAGACCGATCCTCCCGTGGCGTAGCTGTTAGTGACCGTGCCGCCGGTGTTGTACCCCACCAACGGGGCGTTGTAGAAATGCCCGGTAATGCTGCTGCCGGTCATTCCCACGTTCTGGATGGTGGCGCCCGAGATGTACCCAAAAAGCCCATTATAATCCGTGGTGGGACGATTGACGGTGAGGTCGCAGATGGTGTGGCCCAACCCGTCGAAAATGCCTGTAAAGAAAAACCCGGATCTCCCAATGGGAGCGAAGCCCAAGCCTCCGTTCCAGCCGCTGGTCGCCATCGCGTCGATGTCCGATCCCAGCGCGTAGTGGCCGGAAAGGGCGTTTTTCATTCCCTGCAGGGTGTTGAGGCTGGCGTCTCCCGCCACCCCCACGCTGTTGATCACCGTGTAGGCGACCCCAGCTATGGAGAGGCTGGGCGTCGCTCCCGAGAGGGTGATGCTGGCATTGTTGTTCAGGGAGTAGCTCCCGGCCGAGCCCCCGTCGGCGTTCGGGGTCAGGACCAGCCCGGCTGTTGCGCCCGTGGCGGTGATATCCGCGTTGATCTCGACATTTCGGTGGGCCGAAAGGGTCAGGGTCTGGTTGCCGGCCCAGGATAGGGCCGTGTCGACGGAGATGTCGCCGTTCGACGATCCCGTTGTGCCGGTCGTGATAGTGACGTTGCTGCCGCCGTTCAGGGAGCTTACGATGCTGCTGGCGAGGATCACCGAGTCGCTGGTCGGAACAAAGACATTCGCATAAGAACTGCCGCCCGGGCCCGAGGCCGCGATCGACACATTGACCGGGTCGAGCGTCCATTCTCCCGCGGATCCCTGCTGCGCGCTTGCGTCGACGGTGCCGGTCGCCTCCAGATTGCCAAGGCTCGAAGTTTCAACACTCCCGCCGTTGCCGCCCGAACCGCCGCCCTGGGCCGAGATCACGCCTCGAAAGGCGGTGTAGTCCTCGGACCACAGCACCGCGGCGCCGCCGCTGCCCGACGCCGTGGCGCCGACATCGATCTTCGCCCCGGCCTGCATGACCACGTCCGAGGCGTTTGGAATGGACACGTCCCCGCCCTTCGACCCGCCGCCGACATCAACCTCTCCGCCGCCCGTTCCGCCGCTGGCGTCCAGCCGCGCGCCATCGTCGAGCAAGACGTGCCCGCCCGTGACCACGATCTTCCCTCCCTGCCCGGTTGCCGACGAGGCGTCGAGCGCGCCGGAGTCGGTCACCGTGCTGTCGCGCGAGGCGACCAGCCAGATCTGGCCGTTGCGGACGGCGCTGCCCGTGGCGCGCACCAAGCCGGAGTTTTGGATCGCAAGCGCGTAGCTGTTGCCTCCTGCGGCCCTCAGTTCGGCGGTCGCGGCGGCGATTGTGCCCGAATTGACCATGGTGCCGGGCACCGAGGCTGCCTGGATGAAGAGCCTTTCGTCGCCGCCAGTCGTCAGCAAGACCTCGGAGCCGGCCGCGATGCCGACGGTGCCGTTGGCGGCGGCAACGGCACCGGAATTCTCCACCTGGCGCGCGATCAGAAAAACGTCGCCGCCCAGCGCGTTGATCGAGCCGAGATTTTGAATCGCCGCGGTCGAGGTGCCGCTAAAATGCAGGTCGCCTCCCGCCAGAAACTCCGCGTCCGCGACATTGAGGGTTGAGGCCAGGAACCCGCCGGTGTCGATGCGCGCCCCCGACCCGATGATCACCCCGTTGGGGTTGATCAGATAGACCTGGCCGTTGGCCTGCAGCGTCCCCTCCAGATCAGAGGGCAGGTTCGAGACGACACGGTTGAGCGTCGCGCTGGCGGCATCGGGCTGGATGAACCGGGCAAACTCGCCGGCTCCCAGGGAAAAGTCCTGCCAGTTGATGATCGCCCGCCCCGAGGTTTGGGTGACCGTCAGCGACCCGCCGCTGGTCGAGAGGGTTGCGGCTCCGGCCACGACCTGCCCTCCCCTCGGCTGGGCCTTCAATGGAATCCCGGCCCAGCAGCACGACAGCGCGAGGATCAGGGGCAACGCCCGGCGGACAGCAGTTGGGCGCGTCAAAGCTGCCACAATGGAATCAGTCGTTCTTGGGATGGAAACCTTTTGCTGGAGGATTCAGAGGCACTTGGCCGTTTCTGAAAATAGCGGTGCCATTGTGCCATGCACAATGGGCCTGCAGGTGTCGTGCCCTTCATGGCTCGTCTGTTAGCTTGCTACCACACTGAAGGTTGGGGCATTTTAAACGGACCGAGTGACAACAATACCGCTCAGTGGGTTACCACCGGCCGGTAAGTTACCATTCGTTCATGATTCTCCACACCCCGGCTTTTCGTCGCCGGGTCAGCGTATTGCTGGCGCTCCTCGCGCTCACTGTGCTGACCTGCATCTCCCTGGCCATGCTCAACACGAGCAGCACGATCAGGGGCCTGGAAACTGTGGAACTCAAGGCTGTCGGGTATGCAAGGACGTTTCGCGAGGACGTCGACGACCTGCACGGCGCCCTGCTGCGCACCGGCACCGATCAGGGAGCCGACAGCAATGTGATGATCCGGCAGCGCGAGCGGCAGCTTGGCGAATGGCTAGACGCCCGAATGATCACCGCGGACGGCGATGAGGAAGCCGGGATCCTGCGGCGGATGGAGGCGGAGATCCGCTCATACCGCGCCATCCTCAACAATCTTGCGACGAATACCCGCGGCTTCAAGACGCCCCTGGATCGCGACAGCATCATCCTGTGCGATGACGCCGCCAACCGGCTGCAAGGCATAGCGGACGATTTTGCGGCCGTGCATGACAGGAAGCTGCGGAACCTCCTGCAGGCGTCACTGAGATCCGTCCTCTGGGTGCGCAACCTCGTCTTTGTCTGCCTCGCGCTGCTGGTGGCGGCCATAGTGGTGGTCGTCAGGCTGGTCTATCGCGACGTCGTAACCCCCCTCAAAGACCAGCTTGCTGGAAGCAATTTGCTTCTCGCCAAACGCGAAAAACTTGCCGCGCTTGGCACCCTCGCCGCCGGCGTGGCCCACGAGATCCGCAATCCACTCACGGCAATCAAGGCGCGGCTGTACACGTTGCGCTCCCACCGGGCCTCGGAGGCCGGCCTGGAGGACATCCGCGCGATCACCACGGAAGTCGACCGCCTGGAGGGCATTGTTCGCGATGTGCTCGGCTACGCGCAACCCGCAGAGCCCAGGTTCGGAAGAGTGGAGCTTGCCGCCTGGCTCCGCGAGTTTGCGGCGTTCGTCGGACCGGAGATTGCCGCGGGCAAGACCGAGCTCCTGGTGGGGGAGACGGAGGCGGTGGATGCCTACGTCGATGCAAACCAGTTGCGGCAGATCGTGCTGAACCTGGTCCGCAACGCGCGGGAGGCGCTTGCGGGGCGGAGCGGCCGCATCGTGCTTGCGCTGCGCCGCGAGCGCAGCCACTTGCGGGGCAGGCTATCGGATCTTGCAGTGCTTTCCGTGACGGATGACGGCCCGGGCATTCCGGCCGAAATCCAGGCGAGGCTGTTCGATCCTTTCTTCACAACGAAGGCCGCGGGAACCGGATTGGGCCTGTCTATCGTGGCAAAGCTCGTGGAAAACCTCGGTGGCGAGATCTCGTTTCAAAGCTCGCCTGGCGCGGGCACGCGCTTCTTGGTCTGTGTGCCGTCGGCAAACGCTGCGGCGCCCGCGCAAACGCCATGAGCCTCCCCTACCGAATCTGCCTGATCGACGACGACGCCTCCGCCCGCGCTGCGCTTGAACAGGTGCTGGTCGCGGAGGGATACGAGGTGGCCAGCCACCCCGATGGGGCGGCTGGGCTCAAGGCCGCGCTGGAGGAAGACTGCGACTGCGTCCTCACCGACCTGCGCATGCCCGGCATCTCCGGCCTGGAACTCGTCGACAAGCTGCGTGAGGAACTGCCCAATCTGCCCGTCATCCTGATGACCGCCCATGGGACGACCGACACCGCCATCGAAGCGACGCGGCGCGGCGGCTTCGATTACATCCTGAAGCCGTTCGAGATGATCGACCTTCTCGCCGTGGTCTCAAGCGCCGCCGCTGCCGGCCGCCGGGGCCGCCAAAGGATCTCCCTCGCCGGGGAGCTGCCTCAGGAGGTCATGATGGTCGGGCAGAGCCGTGCGATGCAGGGGGTGTACAAGGAGATCGGAAGGGTCGCCGAAAAGACCGTTTCGGTCGTGCTTCTTGGCGAGACGGGCACCGGCAAGGAGCTGGTCGCCCGGGCGCTATGGCAGCACGGCAATCGCAGCGACAAGGCGTTCGTGGCCGTGAATTGCGCCGCAATTTCCGCGGCGCTCCTGGAGAGTGAGCTGTTCGGCCACGAGCGCGGCGCATTCACCAGCGCCGACTCCCGCCGCATCGGGAGATTTGAGCAGGCTGACGGCGGGACGCTCTTCCTCGATGAAATAGGGGATCTTTCGCTCGAGACCCAGGCGAAGCTGTTGCGTGTACTTCAAGAGCGGGTCTTCTCGCGGGTGGGCGGCCGCGAATCCATCCCGGTCGATGTCCGCATCATCGCCGCCACCCATTGCGACCTGGCTGAGCTTGTGGCATCCGGAAAGTTTCGCGAGGACCTTTGGTACCGGCTGAATGTCGTGGTCATCGCGCTTCCGCCCCTGCGCGACCGGCGGGAGGATATCCCATCGTTGGTGGATTATTTTGTCAGTCGCCACGGTGCCGATCTCGGCGGCGTGGCGGCGGTCCACCCGGAGGCCATGGAGTTGATCTCCTCCCAAACGTGGCCGGGCAATGTCCGGCAGCTGGAGAACGTGGTGAAGCGCATGCTGCTGGTCGCCCACGGCTATGCGATCACCGAGAGCCTGGCCCGGTCGGTGCTCACGCAGGAACCGTCCAACGCCCCGAGGCTGCCCGCAGGCTTGACGCTCGCTGCGCTGTGCGAGGAGGCCCTGGCCAACGCAAGGCGCAAGCCGGGCCCCGGCGCAGTCATAACGGTGCTTTCGGCAGTCGAGCGCGAGCTTCTGGCGCAGGCGTGTGCGGCGACGGACGGGAATATCACCCAGGCGGCGCAGCTCCTTGGATGGTCGCGCCTGACCGTTCGGGAAAAGCTGAAGTTGTATGCAATCCAGCGCTGTCCTTCCCCGGCAACTTCGGCGCCGGGGACCTGACTCACACCGATGCAGGAATTTGAGCGCTCAGGCTTGCGAGACAGCCGCCTTACGGCGGCGGGCCCACGCAAGACCAAGTGCACCCAAGCCAGCCCAAAAGGCATACGTCGATGTCTCGGGAATTGCGGAGACTCCGCTTCCGAGGTCGTTATGGTAGCTCGCGTCGGTGATAAAGGTATTGTAGTAGCCACTGACCGGCATGACCCCGTTGTAGGGCGTGCTGTTGTGCAGGGAACCGGCCGACAGCGTGATTACATCGCCAGCAGTCAAGAGTGTGTTGGCGGTGTCGGCGGTGGCCCGGAAAACCAGGTCATCAGTTGAAACCACGCCAAAAGCCGACGTCGTATAGAAACTGTTGATGGACTGCAAGCCGTCGCCACTGCCCACCCCCGTGCTGGTATAGGTGGGCCCTCCTCCAGGAATGGGTGCGACGGTATCAACGGGAACGGCAGTGCCTATATTGGCAATCGCTTGAAAATCGAAGTAGGGGTTTACGCCGGAATTGGAGGTGCTCTCGGTGAGCGTGTAGGTAATTGGAGCCGACCAAGTGACGACGAACGGGGACCCGCCGCCGCCCGAAAAATCGAGGTACACGGTCTGGGCATCCATTTTGGAAATGAATGCGAGCGCGGCCATGGTCAAAAGCAGGGTCGACCATTTGCCTCGGGTTGGGGCTGACTTGTGCATATTCATGATCATTCTTCCTGTGATGGTTTTGGTTGCGGACGTTGCAGGCGGAACACGGGTTTGTCCCATCAGCCCGAAATGGAAGCCCGGATATTGCTCCCTGGCGTGAGCCTGAGCAAACACGCGCTGAGCAACGAAACTGAACGTACGCGACGTCAATCACCAATTGCGGCCCCGTCTGGGTTTCGTGTGGATCTGCAGTCAGAAAGATCATTCGATCCACTCTTTCAGGCTATCCGAATGGGTCGCGCCGGTATTGACAAATCCTCCGGGAGATTTTCCCTGACAACATGGCTGGCGAGACCCTCCAACCGGCAAAGCGACCCTGGCATCTCTGGGTTGTGGGTGCCGTCTCCCTCCTCTGGAATTCATTCGGCGCCGTGGACTTTGTCATGACCGAGACCAGAAACCCCGCCTATACCGGCGGCTTTACTCCCGACCAGGCGGCATTCTACTTCGGCTTTCCCCTCTGGGTGGTGGTTGCCTGGGGGATCGCCGTTTGGGGAGGGGTCCTGGGATCCCTGTTGCTGTTGCTCCGCAAGTCATGGGCAATTCACGTCTTTCTCCTGTCACTCATTGGCATGGTCCTCACGGACCTTTATTGTTTTGTGCTATCGAGTGGACTGAAGGTCATGGGGGGCGCCGGGGCACTGCTGTTTAGCGCCGCGATCTTCTTGGTTGGAGTGCTGCTGTTGGTTTACTCCCGGGCCATGCGCGGGCGGGGCCTGTTGGACTGAGCAGCCCGCTCGACAGCGGCCACAGGATTAAGCAGGCCGCCGCGCCGGTCGCCGCCGCAGGGGATGCTGCCGGAAGGAATCGGCCGAAAGCCGCGAAACCTTTCCGACTGCAGTTCGTCTGTCGTCGGAACGCCTCCAGTCCAAGTGCTCATCAGCGTCCACATTCCGAAATGCGCAGGTACAAGTTTTCGGACCATCCTCCGCGGTATCTTTGGCGACAAATTGTGGCTGAACTACGGGGCCGCTTATCGTCGCGAGGAGGTCCGGCCGGGCGTCGTGCCACCTGGGACTGAGTGCATTCACGGACACTTCCTGGCGGACGCCTTCGACGTCGTATTCAAGAATCCCCGGTTGGTCACCTGGGTGCGGCATCCGGTGGAGCGCGTGGTGTCCAATTTCCAGTTCTTCCTTCGCCACCCGTACAACGGCGACTACTTCTCCCGGGAGCTGCACAGCAAGAAGCTGAGCCTGCGGCAGTTTTCGGACATGGAGGGGATGCGCAACGAGGCCGCGCGGCACTTCGCCGGAAAGACCGTGGATGACTTTAGCTTTGTCGGTATCGCAGACCGGTTTGCCGAGTCCATGCGGCACTTTGGCCAGACATTCGGATTCGCAAACCTCGAGTCTGTTCCCGTGCCCCGCGAGAATGTGAACCCGGCCAGGCCCGCGAGGCGCTACCGGCTGGATCCGGGCGATTATCGCTACATCCTCGATCGAAACGCGTCCGACCTGGCCTTTTTCGACGAGGCCATGGCCCGCCTGGACGCCTTTGCCGACCCCCGGTAGCCGCCGGCCTACTTGGCAAGGGCTTTCTCCAGGGCCTTCTCAAGGCTCATTCCCGAGTAGTCCTGGGCCCGGAAGAAGCGCCCGCTCTCGCCGTTGTCGAGCAGGGCCGGCACGAGGGCCCCTGGAAGCACGGTGGAGGGATCGTTGGGCGCCCTGTCTCCCCCCATGTCTGTGCGCAACCAGCCCGGATCCAGGAGGTTCATCTGGACGCCCGAACCGGCGAGCCGCTGGGCAAAGTCGCGGACAAACTTGTCCACGGCTGCCTTGGAAATCGCATAGGCGGTCAGGCTGGGCTCATTCATGATCCCTGAAGTCACATTGATGATGCGGCCCCACTTGCGGGCAATCATGGGAGGCGCCAACCGGTGGCAGATCCGGGCGAGGCTGATCACGTTCACCTCGAACGTCTTCCTGAAATCCTCCGCGGGAATATTCCAGGGATCCTCCCGGTAGGGGGTCATGATCGCCGCGTTGTTGTAGAGGATGTCGATCTGCCCCGCCTGGCGGAGGGCCGCGTCCAGCATGGCGTCGACTTGGGCCTGGTCCGAGAGCTCGCCGGGGACTGCGACGACCTTGACGCCGAGGCCCGCGAGCTTCACCGCAAGCGCGCGGGTGTGCGAGAGGTCGCGGCTGTGCAGGACCACGTTGGACCCCAGCCGGGCCAGACCTTCGGCGACATGGGAGCCCACGCCGCGGCTCGCGCCCGTGACCAGCGACCATTTGCCCTTGAGTGATGTCATTGCACCATTCCACCAAAACCTTCGATCGAGTCGAGTATTTCGAAGGATTGCCCGCAAGGTGCAGCGCTCTAAGATGTCGACGCCGGAAAAATGGGCGGTCGGGGCTTGGGCAGTCTTCGCCAGATTGAGGATAGTCGCGCCTTTCTCCGGCCTCCATGGGTTGTAAACCTACCGACATGGCCGTCCAGGCCGTAGGGGAACACCCTATGGCCGTGTGCCCTGCGACCGCCTAGGATGAGCCCGCACTCCCATGCTTCAAGACATCCGGCAGTTCTACGGAAAGAAACTCGGTGCGGTCGACGGCCACATCGGCCATGTGAAGGACTTCTACTTTGACGATGAGGCATGGGCGATCCGCTACCTGGTCGCGGACACCGGACCCTGGCTTGCGGGGCGCCTTGTCCTCCTCCCCTCTCATGCATTCGCGGCGGACGCCTTTGAGAAGGCTGTGGCCGCCGACAATGACATCCTGCATGTCAACCTGACCCGCAGGCAGATCGAGCGAAGCCCGTCCATTGACTTGCGCCGCCCGATCTCGCGGCAGTACGAGGAGGCCTACCATCGGTACTACAAATGGCCCTTCTATTGGATGGCGGGCGGTGGGGACGACCATCTGACGACGGAGACCTTCCAGCAGGACCTGCTGGCCCAGCCAGGCCAGGATCCCCACCTGCGCAGCACCCAGGCCGTGACCGGCTACCGCGTGCAGGCCACAGACGGGCCTGTCGGCTCCGTCTCCGGGATGATGATTCACGGAAGGGACTGGAAGATCCGCGAACTGGTCATCAGGCCCGCCCGGGAGGCTGCCGACGAGGAGGTCTTCCTTCTCCCCGAGAACGTTGTCCGGATCAGTTGCGAGGAGGCCGCCATCTACATCGGCCTTGCGCGGAATGACCTCCGGCAAATGGCGGGCGGCCCGGCGTGATCAGTGCTTGATGAGCGTCGGCAGGACCTTGGCCAGTACGGGCGTCTTGGTGACCACCTCGGGAGCCTCGATCTGAATCCTTGGCGCCCAGCGCAACCACGCCTTGTCGGGATCGGGGCTTAGCTGAAAGACCGCCCCATCGGGGGCCGGGATCCCCAGGTCGTCGCCGTCGGGGGTTGCAAAGGCGACTCCACCCGCGATCAGGGACTCCAGCGACGTGTCGCTGAACTGGGCCCCGAAGAGGCCCAACTTGAAATTGAACCCGCCCGCGTTCCAGAACCGGGTACCCGTCCGTACAAGGTCGACGTAGGGCGACTCGATGTGAATCCGCACCAGGACCGAGGTCGAGTCATCTGCCAGACGCGTCGCCTCCACCTCTCCCACCTTGAATTCGCGATAGAAAACCGGCGCCCCCACCGTCAGGGATCCAAGCCGATCGCACCTCAAAAAATAACTCCGGCCCTTGGGCGGAGTCTCGGCGGCGGGCGGAGTGTTCAGTCCCTTGAAGTCGTGGGTGCGGGGTCCGCTGCCCGGCCGGGCATTCAGCCGCGAGCCCGTAAGAAGCGTGTCCAGGCCCCGCACGCCCGAAAAGCCGATCTCCGGATGGATGACCCAAAACTCGGAGCCTGCGTTGGCGAAGACGGCCGCGCTCCTGTTGAGGCGCAACGCAACGCTGACCCCGCTCAAGTCCCGTTTCAGGGCCACGGAGCTGACCATGCCGACGGTGACGCCCTTGTACTCGAGGACGGTCTTCCCGGCCTCAATTCCCGTGCCGTCGGTGAACTCGATGGAGATCTCGGGGCCCCGGTTGCGAAGCTCGCCTACGCCGATCCAGACGCAGACTCCCAAGGCGACCAGCGGCACGATCCAGATGAGCGGCAGGGTGAACACCCGGGAAACTTTTGGCGCCATCGGGGTGTTCATGGCGTGAGGGAGACAGGCTCACGCTCCCGCCAGAACCTCCGGGGATCGAGCGCCCGGGTCGCCAGCACGGTGAGGATGACGGCCGCCGCAAAGGCAAGGATCCCCGCGCGCGGCTTCACGGTCGACAGCTCGTTGAATTGGATCAGCCCTGACAGGAACGTGACGAGAAAGACATCGAGCATCGACCAGCGTCCGATGAAATCGAGGACGGCGTAGATCCTGGTCAGCCTGCGGGGCTTCCTCGGTACTCCGCGATGCGCGCTCCAAAGGAGCCAGGTGAGACCGGCGACCTTCAGGACCGGCACGACGATGCTGGCCATGAACACGATGGCTGCGATGCCCCATAGGTCCTGCCGCCACAATTCCGCAACGCCCGAGAAGATTGTGTCGGTGCGATTGTCCCCCGGGGTCTCCGTGCCCAGGACGGGAAGCAGGTTCGCCGGCACGAGCATGATCGCGGCGGCCAGGGTCAGCGCCGCGGCGTTCGAAAGCCCTGCCTGGCATTGAGTCTGGGACGGAGCACTCATGCGGGCGCGAGGTCAAAGGTGCGCCATGCAAACAGAAGGAAGACGGACATCGCGGCGTAGCACCAAAAGCCGGGCCCAATCGCGACATCGACCACCGAGCCCAGTTTCATCAGGGCAACGAGCACGGCCAGCACCTGCACCTCCGGCATGGACCAATGGACGGCCATCCTTGCGGCTTGGTGCAGCCCCCGGGCGTGCGCGGGCCTCAGCCCCAGGCGCGCTCCAGCCATCAGGGCCCCAAGGGCGCCGAGCAGGCAGACCGGCAGCAGGTACCCGAACAGGAAGACCGGAACGGCGACAAGCGCCATTCCGTGGTCCCACAAGTACAGCATCCCCGTGAACAGGAAGCCTACCCTCTCGTCGCCAAGCTTCTCCGCCGTCATGAATGGCAGCAGGGTCGCGGGCACGGCGAAAATGAGGCCGGTGAGCGCATAGGCCATCGTCGCGTCCGGGCCAAACAGGCCCCGGCGTTCAAGCGTTGCGCCGCAGCGCCCGCACAATGCGCTCTCGCCCGGCGCAAGCCGGACCTCCCCGTGCTCCTGCCCGCAAAGGCGGCAGACCAGGTTGGGGTTGGTCGCATGCATCGGCCCTTGTATCGACACCCCGAGGCGCCGGGGTGTTCCCTCTTGAACCCGGTGTTGCCTTGGCGGCCTCTTGACGCCGATAGTGGCGGCGATCGCAGAGCCGCCCCCCTTCATGCCCAAACCGGTTTTGATTCATCTCGACAGCCCCGTTCAAGCACCCATTGGAGGCAGGTTTCTCGTGCGGGGATGGGTCGCGAGCGATGCGCCGCTCGGGCTGATGCGCGCCCGTTCGGCCGAAAGCGTCGGCATTCTCGCGCCGGAGACTCGTTCGGATGTCCGGGCTGCCCACCCCGACTACGCGCACACCTCGGGATTCCGAGGATTCTTCGACTCGGACTTCATCCAGGGGCAACGGCTCGTGATCGAATGCGAGACCGACTCCGGGGTCGGTCGCTTGGAGATGATTCTGCCTCCGGTGGCTCCTCCGCCCGACAAGGCGGCGCGGCTGGCCCGCATCCGGCCCCATTTGCGGCAGGACCTGCCTTTCCGGGAAACGCCCTTCCACTTCGATTTTCTGACCCCTGAGCTGAAGGACCGCTTCAACATCGAGGACACCGACGCGGTCTCGGACTTCGAGTACTCGCCGGGAGTCCAGGCTGAGATCGATCGCTGCGGCGGCGATCTGGTCCTCGATTGCGGCGCCGGCAACCGGCCGTCGACCCGGCCAAACGTCATCAACCTGGAGATCGTCCCCTTTCCGAGCACCGACGTGCTCGCGGTCAACGAGCAACTGCCCTTTGGCGACAATACGTTCGCCCTGGTGATTTCCTGCGCCGTGCTCGAGCACCTGAAGGATCCGTTCGCCGCCGCCCGCGAGATGGTCCGCGTGACCAAGCCCGGTGGGATCATTTACGCCGACGCTCCCTTCCTGGTGCCCTTCCATGGCTATCCTTCGCATTACTATAACATGACGATGGAGGGGGCGAAGAACCTCTTTGCGGGGCCCTGCCGGATCGAGCGGGAATTCATACCCCACTATGGCCTGCCGGTTTGGGCGCTCACCTGGCTGCTGAGCAGCTATGCGGCCGGTTTGCCTGACGACGTCAGGCAGCGTTTCCTGCGGATGCGCGTGGAGGAATTCATGGAACCCGCGGCCCGATACCTCGATCGGGACTGGGTGAAGAGCCTTTCGGCGCAAAAGAACATCGAGCTGGCCTGCGTGAACACGGTCGTGGCCAGGAAAATCTGATTTGAGCCCGAACGGAGGCACGCCACCCTGCTAGTGAAGCCGCGTCCAAACGCCAAAGTACTCGAACTTATTGTCCGCGCTCAACGATTCGTACGCCGGTTCGGCCTGATACCCCAAGGAGCTGACGACCCGGATAAAAAAGTCGCGGAAGGAATCGGATGTCCAGACATGGGAGTGTTCCCGGCGCTCGCGAGCCCAGCGGAGCGTTGCGACAAGCCTTTCCGTGGGCTCCGAGAGGTGGTGCGGGCCCGCGCTCTTGAGATAGTCCAGGTAATGGGCATCGGAACTCGCCGTCACACCGTTTACGTAGTCGTCCCATAGATGCTCAAAGGACGTGGTTGCGCGCAACCGGTCGAAGGTGAAATCCCGGTCGGGCACGACAATCATCAGGCGGCCACCGATCGCGAGCACGCGGAAAGCCTCCTTGATGGCCCTTACCGGATTGGCCAGATGCTCGATGACGTGGGACATGATGACGAAATCGAGCGCATGATCCCCGAGGTACCCAAGCCCATCCCCATCCAGGTCAATGATCCGGTCCACCTGCACCAACCCGGCGGGGTCGATCTCCGGGAAAAGCTCCTTTGCCCGTTGTGGCGTGATGACATCCAGATAAGACACCTGGGCGCCGGGAGAGAGCGGAAATGGATGGTTGAACGCGCCAATCTCGATTCCCACCCCGTGAAGCAGGGCGATTGCAGGTTGTTGATGGACTGCAATCGCCATGGAGGGGCCATGGAACTGGGCCAGGCACCCGTGCTCAAGACCTTTTCAATCCTCCTGGGCCAATCCATGACCACCGCCATGATTGTCAGGACGGTACCCTGAACACCCCATGGCGGCTGAATCGTCGCCTGTGTTACCTTGCTGAAATGGCGGCGGAAACCCTCCGAGCAGCCCCAACGACAATAGATGGAGATATACTTATGCGCATACAAAGACTTTTGGCCTCCTCAGGAGCGCTCGCACTTGCAACCGGACTGACTTTGGCTGCCATTGGCTGCAGCGGGGAGAAAAAGGAAGTCAGTCTCAACTTTGCCGACTGTCCCGCTGCCGTCCAGAAGACGATCACCGACCTGGCGAACGGGGTCGCATTTCCCATGGTCAGCGCAGAGAGCAAACAGGACGGGATCGTCGTCTATGAAGCCAAGGCGAAGAGCGCCGATGGCAAGAAGATCGAGATCAAGGTCGCGGCCGACGGGCACCTCCTTGAGTTCAAGACCAAGGACGATTGATCGGGCCGCCCCCGGGCGGGCCTAGGCGCAACCGTTACGTCGGGATACATCACCGCTGGCACAGCGATAAGATCACGCTTCAAGGGGCCCGCTACCCCAAGCACCTGCAGAAACTCGTTGGCCGCTGAACAACGCCCAAGAAGGCTGTCCACGGGCTGATGGGCGAAGGCACCTAGGTGGATCTGGGAAAGATCTCCAGGGTGAGGTCAGGCACTCACACGGGCAGGATGCAGCATCTGGTGCGTGAGCACTAGAAGTTCCTGGGCTGTGAACGGCTTCAATAGAAACGCCTCCGCGAAATTCTCCGGTCGCAGTGGGTCCGCTGACGCGGCCTTGAGGCCGCTCATGGCGAGAATCTTCATCGTCGGCTCGAGCTGCCAGATGTTCCCGGCCAGTGCCGAGCCGGCCAGAGTCGGCATATCGAGATCAGTGATGACCAGCCCGATTTCCTGGTGGCTCCTGAATTGAGCCATCGCGTCGTTGCCGTCGACCGCGAGCAGCACCCGATAGTCGTAGCGAGTCAGCACGGTTTCCATCATGCTCCGAATGCTCGCCACGTCGTCCGCCACCAGGATGAGTTCACCCTGGCCGCGTGGCGCGAGCGACACAGGGACATCGACGGAGAGGGCTCCCGCACTCGCCGGGAAATACGCACGGAACGTCGTGCCACGGCCCGCTGCCGTTTGCACGATGATAAACCCTCCGTGGGCTTCGACAATGCCGCGGACCGTGGACAACCCCAGTCCGGTGCCCTTGTCAGCCGGTTTTGTGGTGAAAAATGGCTCCCACATCCGCTCGAGCACGTCGGCTGGAATCCCCGCGCCGGTGTCTTCGACGTCCAGCACAACCCAGCGACCGGGGCGCGCGCCTGGGAACGCGCTCGCCGCCACATCATCAAGCGCGCAGTTCTCCGCCCGCAGCCGCAATTCACCTCCTTGCGGCATCGCGTCGCGCGCATTCACCGTCAGGTTGAGCAGGACCTGGTGGATCTGCGTGGGATTTGCTTCAACGGGCCATAGATCCTTCGGGACGCTCAGATCAATCTTTATGCTCTTCGGAAAGGTCCGGCTGAGGACGCTCACGATTTCCGAGAGCAGGTACCCCATTTGGAGCGTCTGGGGCTCCCCTCCAACGCCGCGAGCGAACCCGAGGATTTGGCGGACCAGACTTGTTCCGCGGAGCGCGCTTTTCTCCATTTCGGTTAGGAAATGACGGTCCTTCGCGCTGGCGGCCCTTTCGCGCAGAAGCGGCGCACCCATCAGAATCGGCGCGAGGACATTGTTCAGATCGTGGGCTATTCCGGCCGCCAGCATGCCGAGGCTCTCGAGCCTTTGGGCCTGCCGGAACTGCTCCTCCAAGAGCAACCGCTCGGTCAGATCATGCAGTATGATCTGTACCGCGGCCTTGCCCGCAAATGTGATGGGGATCCCCAGGCTCTCCACTTTGACCGGAACACCGTCCATCCGCACCAAAGTCTGTTGCGAAAGAGGCGCCCCTTTTGCCGCCGATTCCACGAGACGTTGCTGCCCCTCGGCGCGACAATCTGGCGGCAGAATATCCGTGAAGGCCATGCCAACGATCGTCTCCGGTCGTTCGGCGCCCAGCAGTTTTGCCGTTGCGCCATTCGCAAACACGATCTTTCCCTCGGCCTGCACCAACATCGCATCTGGTGAATTCTCGACTAGCAGCCGGTAGCGCTCCTCGCTCTCTGCGAGCACCTGCTCCGCGCGCTTCCGTTCCGTGATGTCGCGCTGAAAGGCCAGGAAGTGCGTGATCGCGCCATCCGTCCCGCGCAGCGGAACGATTTGCCAGTCCATGTAGAACTCGCTGCCGTCTTTGCGATAATTGATGCCTTCACCGTTGAACACCCCTCCCTGCGCGAGCGTTGCGCGCAGCCGGTCCATCAACACGCGGCTCGTCTTTGGGCCTTGGAGAATCCGCGGCGTCTTGCCGAGCACCTCCTCCTCGGTGTAACCGGTCATGTTCGTGAACGCGGCGTTCACAAACACGATCCGCGGCCCTGGGAGATCGATCTCGGCATCCGTGACCACAATTGCTTCCCTCGCCTGGTGGGCGCATGCGGCGAGCAATCGCGACTCGAGGTCCTTGACCCCGAACTGTTCCGGCGTCGAAGTTGCAGAGGTAATCCAACATCTTCGCCGATAAGGCTGCCGAACGCAACCTGACGGGCGCCTTCCTGGGACAACGAGACAGCTGCTTACAGAGCCGGTCAACTCGAAGGGTCCGTGGTGAGTGGCGCATAGGTTGCCGCCGAGTTAGCGCATAGTTTGGCCACGGACGTTGGGATTCGCACCTAGGTTGGCCAGGAGCAGGACACCAAGGACTCCTGGAAATTCATATCCAGCTATTGGATTAGGATAATGTGTTGTTCCTGCACGGAATTGCGACCGACGACCTGGCTGTGGGAATTCGTGCATCACCCGGCTCTGAGGGCTACAATCGGGTCCACCCGGGTCGCGCGCAACGCGGGAAAGAAACATGCAAGACCTGTGACAACCACCAACACGCCCGAGACGGCGAGGAAAACCGCTGGATCGTGCGGAGACGTGTCATAGATAATCTTCTCCAGCAATCGAGCGGCCGCGAGCGAGCCCGCAAGCCCAAGAGACAGGCCAAATGCGATCAGCACCACGCCCTCCCGGAGCGCGAGTGCCAGCAGTTCACGCGGGCCGGCCCCGAGCGCCATTCGAATCCCGAATTCGTGCGTGCGCTGCTCGACGCTGAAGGTGATAAGGCCGTAGAGGCCGATCCCCGCCAGCAGAAGGGCGAGCGCGGTGAAAAGGCTGAACAGCGCCAGGTAAAGGCGAGGCTGCGTCACGCTGCCCATAACGATGGTGTCCATTGTTGCGACATCCGAAACTGGGCTACTGGGGTCGATTTTCCAGAGCGCAGCCTCCACAGGCCTCGCCAGGGTCGCGGGAGGGAGCGACGTACGCACCATGAGCGTGGCAAATCCCGGCGTGCGCTGGGCGAAAGGACGATAGACCTGCAGGGGCACGTCCGCGGTGAGGCCGGAGCGACGCACGTCCCCTACCACCCCGACAACCTTCAGGCGGGCCGGTGGACCGGACGTGATGAAGCGCCCGATCGGATCCTCGACGCCGAAGTAGCGCCGGGCGGTCGCCGCACTGAGGACGACCACGGGTACCGACCAGGGGTTGTCGGCGGAAGTAAAGGCACGGCCTGACAGCAGCGGACAGCCGATGGCCTTGAAGTAGTCGACACTGACGGCATCGTCGTAAGCCTGCGCCGGCTCGTCGGATGAAACGGCTCCTCCGGCGCTTATCGGCGTGAATCCAACCGGGATTCCCCACCGAAAGGGTGATGTGTGCGTGAAGCCGACGGATTCGACCCCCGGCAGGCCCGCAACCTCCCTCTCTGCCCGGGAGAAGAAGTCCCAGCACTTGGCGGGACTGTTGTAGCGTTCCTCGGAGAGTGAAACTGTCAGCGAAAGCACCCGTCCCGCGTCCAACCCGGACTTCTTGTGCATCAGACCTGCAAAACTCCGGCCGAGGAGACCGGTACCGGCCAGCAGCACGAGAGCAGCAGCGATCTCGGTGACAATTAGGACAGCCCTCAGCCGCCGGGCGGATAAACCTGCAGAGGCTCGCACGCCCTCATTGAGGGCATCCCTGGCCGACGCATGTGAGGCTGTGAATCCCGGCGCCAGCCCGGAAGCCAATCCCGTAAAGACGGTGAGGGCCACACTCACGGCGAGCACGGGAACGTTGATCGCTATCTCCCCGGACCGCGGCAACAGGCCGTTGAGCATGCCCGTGAGCATCGCGTCCAGGCCCCAATTCGCGAGCAGGACACCACCAAGTCCACCAATCATGGCGAGCAGCAGGCTCTCCGTTAGGAGCAGACCTATCAGCTGCCCGCGCGAGGAACCGAGGGCCAAGCGGATCGCCAGCTCCTTGCGGCGCGCCGTCGTCCGGACGATAGAGAGGCCAGTAAGGTTTGCACAGGTAATGAGCATCACGCAGCAGACGGCGCCAAGCACAACAAGGAGTCCGGATCGGTAGTCGCCGACCACGAGCCCGCGGAGATCCGCCGCGTGGAGCGTCCAGCCCGTGTAGTTCTTGGGGTGGGCCAGCTCCAGCTGCCGCCCCAACGAGGCCAGTTCCTTATTGGCCTGCTCCAGCGTGACATCCGGCCTCAGTCGCCCAAAGACGGTCCAGTACCGGGAACTCCGATTGAACAGGTTGTCGGCTCCCTGGCGCATCGGCCGCCAAAGCTGGGCTATCTCCGAGGGATCCTTGAACGAGGCCGGCATGACTCCGATGACAGTGTAGGCGACGTCGTCGAGAAGGATCTGCCGCCCCACGACAGAGTCGCTGGAATTGAACTGGCTCAGCCAAAGCTGGTATCCGAGCACGACGACTGGAGACGCCCCCGGCTTCAAGTCATCGGCCGTCCACGTCCTGCCCCGGAGTGGGGCGACGCCAAGAAGCTCGAAAAAATCGACCGTGACGTCCGCGCTGTTCAGGCGTGTGGGTGTCTCGATTCCGGTGAGGTTGACGTAATAGTAGTATTGGGCGGCAAGAGCGGCAAACGAGGTGTTGGCGTCCCTCAGGTCGCCGAATGTCGCAGGCGCGAGATCCGAGAGTCCCTCCTCCTTGTGCAGCGACTGTACTTCCACCAGCTGGCTGGCGTCGCGGTATTGCAGCGGCATCACCAGGAGCGCATGGACAACGGAAAAGATGGCCGTTGACGCCCCTATGCCGAGAGCGAGCGTAAGCACCGCCGTGGCCGTATAGCCAGGCGCCTTCCTCAGTGAACGGATGGCTAGCCGCAGTCCATTGCCAACCTGATCCAACGTCGCCCATCCGCGGACATCCCGCGCCTGCTCCATGATGCCGACCACGTTGCCGAAACGCCGCAAGGCGGAGTAGCGTGCGTCTTCGGGTGCAACCCCCTCCTCGAGAACCTCCTTGGTCCTCATCTCGAGGTGAAAACGCATCTCCTCAGCCATTTCTGCCTCGGCCTTGCGGCGGCGAAACAGGCGGCGTAGTCGGCGAAATAGGGTCATGGCGTGGTGCTGAAAGTGCGGACGCCAGCCAAAGGATCAGGTCGACTCCATCACCAGGGCGATGATGCCCGTCACGCGGTGCCAGCTTTCCTGCTCGGTTTCCAGGTGTTTCCGACCCGATGTTGTGAGAGCGTAGAACTTCGCCCGCCGGTTCTTCTCGGTCATCTTCCATTCAGCCTTGATCCATCCTTTGTCCTCCATCCGATAGAGCGCGGGGTAAAGAGATCCCTCGTCCACCTGGAGGGCGCTCCTGGAGAGTTGTTCGAGCCTGAGAGTGATGCCCCATCCATGGAGTTCGCCACGTGTAAGGACGCGGAGGACAAGCATGTCGAGGGTGCCTTGGATCAGATCGGTTTTTCTCGCCATGAATGACACCTAGACGATCTAAGGTAATAAGCAAGAAGTTTCCTTAGACCGTCCAAAGATACGACTCCCTCCGCCCCCTCAGTGGCTGCGGCAACGGCAGCGAACATTCCCAACCGGGACCGACTCACGGACCTAAAGTTAGCGCATAGGTTGGCCACGGGAGAGTTAGCGTATCGTGTGGCCAGGAGTGACAAACTCTGTGCCACGCATCACATCGAGATATGGATATTGCAACCCTGGCGTCCCCACGGGGATTCGAACCCCGGTTCTCAGGCAGTTCCACGAGGTGGCGCAACTGGCCCATGGCGCTCAACGCCATTGCCGTCGCGCCCCTGGGTTACGGCGGAGATACGAGATTGAGCGTCAGGCCGGGGATTTGCCGGAAGTCTTGGTCTGTTGAAATTAGCGGGAGATGATCCTCAAGAGCGTGGGCGGCAATCCAGTAATCAGGGTCAGGCAGTCGAACACCGTTTGCTGCCAGTTCGGCCCGTAGTCGGCCGTAGACTGCCGCTGTTGCGGCTGCTGGCCTCAGAATCTCGAAAGACTCCAGGAAAACACAGGCTTCTTGAAATGCTCCGGCCGAAACCTTGGCGTGTGCTTGGCCGAAGAGAAATTCGCCGACGACGTGGACGCAGATCACCGGCGGATAGTGCCGGAGAACAAGCGTCTCCACCCGACGGTCTCGACGGCGCAGCAGCTCGACCGCGCCGGTATCAACGAGTATGGGCACGAGAGGTGGCTAGCGCACGCACCCCGGAAAGGTTTTCTAGCAGCCAATTCCCTGCCCGGTCCAACTCAGCGTTTGACTTGCGATCCCAAAACCGCCGATGAGGGGTGGCACCGCGTACTTTGGGGCGACGAGCCATCGGCTTGTTCGAGGTGGAGGGCACAATGGGCACAAGATGTAGGCGACGGTCGGCGGCGCAACTTCAAATCCGATTTGTCATGGCGCGTCTTCAGGCACCCGTATGGTAGCAGGTACCGTGATGAGGTATTTTGGGTCGAGCCTGCCGCCGCGGACGAGCATGCGCTTGCCGCTGCCAAGCGTGACTTTCGCGAGGCCCAGTTCCTTGAACCAGGGATGCCGGTGCAGTTCGGCCAGATAAAGGAACAGCCGCTTTACCTTCACCGAGGTGCATTTTTCGAGTAGTGCCTGAACGAGGGCCGGGCGCAGAGTCCCGAGTCCCTCAAAGATGAAATTGGCGTGCTCGTAGCCTGCATCGTCAGCAATGGGAAGTTGCTTGAGAAATTCAAGGATGGCCCTCTCGGGATCTGAAATGCGGATTGCGAAGCCGCCGGCCTGGTGCTCCCGAAGCCCAAATTCAGTCGGCAGAAAACCAGTGCGCACGTGCTGCACCCGTCCAGCCCATGGAAGGCGCTTGAACCACTGCGGCAGCTTCTCCCTCGGGCTGGAAAAGAGAAATAGCGGCGCCTGGTCCCCCATCGGAAGAAAGTGTGCGCGGCTGGCCAATTCCAGGGCCGTCCTCCCACCTGGGTGCAAGAAAGGCGACTTCTGTTGGACTCCGAAAACTGCGCCCAACCAATCCGGCGTGTCTGCATGTATCGTGAATGCTCCCTCGCCGACCCGGTGAAGCCATCCCGACGCCACGTAGTAATTTGCGAGGCTTGGCGAGATGCCTTGGGCCTTGAGCCAGGAAAGGGTCAGCACGGCTCCGGCCGGCGCATTGAGGAGGCGCTGGTTTATCTTGCGGGAGCTTGGACTAGAATCGCTGGTCATGTGGAAACTAAATCAAACCAAACGAGCTATGGTTTATTTAGCAATCCAAATAACTAGTCATGCTTTACATTTAGGTCATTAAATAAACCAACCCCCGCCGGTCCTAGAAACTGACGAAGTTCTAGCCCGGGCCCGTCGTCTGCGTCCGCTCAAGTCTCAGGATGATCGGTTCGAGTGTGGCGCGAAGCCGCTTGGTTTCCACTGCCTGCCACGCACGCAACAGCGGCAGCCAGGATCGGTCGGCTGCACTGCCTGCAAGGCTGGCCAGAAGGACCACAGTATTCTGGTTGCGCTGGGGCATCACCGACATGAGGAAGGGCAACTCCAAGGCTGAACCGTCCGCAACCGGCAGCACCCGCGACCGCAGCACGCTGAGCCATTCCTCCGCCGCGAAACGCATCGCCAGCTCCAGGCCTCGAACCGTATAGCCAAGCAACGGAAACCGGTCGTGGAATTCTATGTACAGCACGCCCGCTGAGATCAGCCCATCAATGACTGCAATCACTTCAGCTTCCGAGCGCCCGGCGTAGTGCCCAAAACCGCGGGACTTCTCAGCGTCAAACTTCAGCACTCTCTTTGCGCGACTGCCGCGCAAAGCCATCATCAAGGTGCTCCGACCGGCACTGCCAATTAGACAATCGCACACTCCCAGTATCGCCCTGAGATCTTCGTCGGTTGGGGCCTCCAAACTCCCGACCGGCCTAGTCAAAATGCGCTTTGCTTCCACGGTCAGCTCGCGACGTCTATATGACAGCAAGGTGCACACCTGAGCAAGCTCAGTGTTACCGGTCACTTGAAAACCGGCCAGTTGTGGTCACTTCAAAACCAGCCACGCTGAAGTTGGTGGATTCATAGGGTTGGCGTTGTTGTGCCCATTCAACAGGCTATGTCCTATGTGGGGCATGCGGACCAGACGGTCCATCGGATTTACCAGCGTTTGCAGGCGGACGATCTGAGTCGCTGCACCGCGGCTTTGCGTTTTTCCCCATCCATTGGGACGCAACAAACTCCGGGTGGCGGCGGAACCAGGCGAAAAGCCATCGGCGAGTTGTGAAGCGACCGAGGGGGTCGCCGAGCTCGCGGCCGGCGCGGCGGGCTGCGTGGATGGTCCAACGGGAGATACCCAGGACATCGGCCTGGGCTTGGGCGGTCTTGAGCAGTAGGTCCCCGGCGAACGGGGCGGAGAGCGGGCGCTCTCCGGATAGTGTTACGGTTTGCACAGAATTTCCTCCAACAGGTTTTGCCCGGTGCCATGTCCGCGCCACCATGGCACGAACGAATACGCCGAGCGACTGTGGCCTCTGAGGGTCGGCTCCGTGCGGCCTGGGCGGAGCCGGCGTACGCCGGTGTTAGTGGCTAAATATATTTATTTTGGTGAGGGCCCCGGGCGATGGGAGGAGAGTTGGGGCCAGAGGAATTCTGTGTGTGTGTTCTTGGTAGGTAGGCGCGTACCCTGCCTATAATAACAAGTCCGCCAGCTGGTCCTGAAAAGGGCGGAGCGTCGACCCCCATCTACTACCGCCCCGAGGGCGCCTTCGATCAGGGCACTACATAGACGGCACAAAGGGCGACCCCCGTACCCCCATCTGCCCCAGTTGCTTCCGCAGTGTAGCCTCCTGGGGGCAGGGTCAGCAGGAGTTCCGAATCGGTCGAATTTGGCTGCAGTACCGGCTGGGCGTAAACGGCTGCGGCGGCATTGAGCAAGACGGGGTTCGAACCCCACCCCGTGTTCGAATTGAGCACCACGTCCTGCCCGTTCAGGTTCTGGTGAATTGTCAGGGTCGGGTGCTGGAGGGTGCCTGTGACGTTGTACGGAGCTGCCGCGAGGGCCGGGCCGACCGCCTGGACGAGCACGGTGACCGAGGTCGAACCCGCGATATAAAAGCCTCCGATGAGGATGTTGTCCCCGGTGCCGACAAAGCCGCGGACCGAAAAGCTCGTCAAGACACCAGGATTTGAGGCCGTAGTGACCGAAAGATTGACCGTAGTGCTTGCATTTGTTCCGCCAGAGTCTGTCGCGATGCACGTGTAGCTCCCGGCACTGGCCGCGGTCACGTTGGCTATCATCAATTGGGGACCGGTTGCTCCGGAGATGACATTGGAAATGGTTTGACCGAGGCCGCCAGCAATTGGGATTCCATTGAACTCCCACTGGTAGCTGGCCGCTCCGGCGGCGGCTGCCGTGAATACCACCGTCGAGCCTGCATTCGACGTTTCGCTCTGGGGTTGGACCGTGAAGGGCAGGTTAAGGTCGCCCACGCGGATTGTATTATTATCCGTGTCCGCCACGTAGACGTTGCCCTTCGTGTCCACCGCCACGCTGGTCGGATAGTTGAACCGCGCGGCGCTTCCCGTCCCGTCCGCACCGCCTGGGACTCGCGGTACACCCGCCAAGGTTGTTACCGCACCCCCTGGCGTAATCTTGCGAATAGCATCGTTTGAAGCGTCCGCTACGTAGACATTGCCCGCGCTGTCCACGGCAACGCCCTGCGGAAGCCCAAACAGAGCGGCGCTGCCCGTCCCGTCCGCGCTCCCGATGTTGCCCGCATTGCCGGCCAGGGTCGTCACCACTCCGGCTGGTGTTACTTTGCGGATCGTGGAGTCCCCGTAGTCTGCCACATAGATGTTGCCCGCTCCATCAACCGCGACGCCCATGGGAAGAATAAATAGCGCGGTGCTGCCCGTTCCGTCGGCGCTGCCCTTGGCGTCGGGTGTTCCCGCCAAGGTCGTTACGACCCCATTTTGGGTAATCTTGCGAATCGTATCGTTTTCGGTATCGGCTACATAAACATTGCCCGAGACATCCACCGCAACGCCTTGAGGGTACTTGAACTGGGCAGCAGAACCGGTTCCGTCCGCGCTTCCATACCCCGCCGACCCTGCCGTTCCAGCCAAAGTCGCCACGCTCCCCCCCGGTGTGATCTTGCGGATCGTCTGATTGTTGCAATCCGCAACGTAGACGTTTCCGCTTCCATCCACGGCAACGCCTGCCGGATTGTTGAACTGCGCAGTCGCACCCTGTCCATCCGCGCTGCCCGCAATGCCCGCAATCCCCGCCAGGGTGGTTACCACGCCACCCGGTGAGACCTTCCGGATTAGATTATTCTTGGGGTCTGCAACATAGGCGTTTCCGACCCCATCCACCGCGACGCACTGGGGAGCATTGAATTGCGCAGAGGTCCCGGTTCCATCCGCGCTCCCCGCGCTGTTTCCGCCGGCGGCAGTCGTCACTACGCCGTCCGGTGTAATCGTTCGAATCAGGTTGTTGCCGCTATCCGCGACAATCAGATTGCCATTGGCGCTCAGCACGATGCCGGCGGGTTTGTTGAAGATTGCCAAAGATCCCGTCCCATTTGCAAAGCCTGTCCAACCCTGCGGGGAGCCGGCCAGGGTTGTAACCACCCCGAGCGGCGTCACTTTCCGGATGGTCGACCCGTAGAACAGACGTGGAGGAATAAGGGTGGTGCTGATGCCTGTGGTTGAAACCTGAGAGACGGCCACTCCAAGGTCGGAAACATAAACATTCCCGCCCTGGTCAGCCGTGATGCCATCTGGGAAGGCAAACTCTGCGGAGCTCCCGGTTCCATCGACATTGCCTTGGGTGCCAACCGTGCCGGCGATCGTAGTCACCAAGCCGCCCTGTGCGATTCTTCGAATCACCTGATTGCCGGTGTCATCGACGTAGACATTCCCGGTCGGATCCACGGCTAGGGCCAGTGGCGCGGAAAACCGCGCTGCGCTGCCAACTCCGTCCGCGCTGCCGATTTGCCCGGCCTCACCGGCAATCGTGTGTACTACGCCGCTCGGTGAGATCTCCCGGACTGTGCAGTTTTCGCTGTCGGCAACATAGACGTTGCCGCTCGCATCCACAGCCATGCCCCAAGGGCTGCTGAACTGGGCCACGGGGCCCTCCCCATCCGCACTTCCCAACACCCCGGGCGTGCCTGCCAAGGTGGTAACACCGCCACCCGGCGAAATCTTTCGGATGACGTTGTTGCCTGTATCCGCGACATAAATATTTCCGGCCTTGTCCAACGTGATGCCGCATGGAAAATCAAACTGTGCCGCCCCACCGACGCCGTCAGCAAAACCGACGACGCCAGCCGTGCCGGCGATGGTCGTGACGACATAGCCCGGTGTCATCTTCCGAATCGTGCAATCGTTAGCATCCGCAATATACACATTGCCGCTCCCATCCATCGCCATGCCCTGGGGGTCGTTGAACTGAGAGCCGGGCCCCGTCCCGTCTTGGCCCGGAGGGGCAGATCGCCCTGCAAGCGTTGAAAACGTGTAGGGCGTATAGACGCTCTGGCCTGCGAGGGGCGCGCCAAGGCACAGGATCATCGGGGCCAAGACCTTGAGGCAACTCGGGGTATGCATGCCTAACAGCTTAAGACGAGCCCGCCTGACAAATGGACCGTGGATTCTAAAGCGTGACATCACGCTAACAGATTACCTTTTCCAACCAAGAAGTTCGGTGGATTTAAGTTATCGATGGGGCCTTCCGAACCTGTCCGTCCTAATTCCTTCCGCAACGAGGCGCTGGCAGATGCGCTGTCACTCTACGAGCAAGCATTACACCCTGGCTGTCGTGACGCCACAAAGTCAGGGTACCGGCGGAACCGGAGAAATAGCCGTCGGCAGGGCGTGAAGCGGTGGAGAGAGCCGCCGGGCTCGTGGTCGGCGTAGATGGTCCAACAGGAACCGCTATTCGTGGATACGAATTCGGTCGTCCTCGACGATCCAAAGAGCACCTTTGGGATGCTCCTTTGAAAGGAACACCAACAGGCGTTGGACGGCCGACTCCGTTTTGGAGTGCGCCTGGCTCGCCAGCCGCAGCACGATGATGCCCGAGAAGTCGGAAGGCGGGTAGGCTTTTATGTTCGCGAAGTCCAGGTCGAGCGTGACCAATACCCGGCTTTCACGGCGGCAAACGTCGATAACGCGCTCGTCAGGCTGACCGCCCAGTGCCTGTTCGGTGACCGAATGTGCTTCGTGCCCGGCGACCACGAACAGGGTTGCGAGCGAAGGCGATAGGTTCTCGTCGAGCTTGAACCTCATGCGGCCGACGTGAGCACTACCCGCTCACGCGCCAATTCTGCCGCGTAGGCCATAGCCGCCGCCACATCCTCCCGGGTCAAGGTGGGATACAGGCGCACAATCTCGACGGCAGAAAGACCACTGGCGAGGTTATCAAGCACCACAGACGCCATGATGCGCGTGCCCTTGATGCAGGCTTTGCCGTGGCAAACTGCCGCATCGGTGATGATGTGATTTCGCCAGTCCATGCCGGCAAGCTAAGCCTAACTGGCAAGCGGTCAAGAGCGCGCCAAAAACGCCGCTGAGCTCAGTAGTCATCGAGTGCTGCAGCCCTTATGTTAGTCGTCCAAACGCAGCCAAATAGCTTGGCCACTCAGCCGCTAGCCACGAGCGGCTCTCGTCGCCAAATTGGTGCGTAATTTTCTGCTGAACATACGCGGCCGCTCGGGTGAAATCTCGGTGGGACTCGGATCTACCGAGTCGTACCCGAGAAAAGAGCCTATATTCCATTCGGCCCAATGCACGCCGGACGCCGAACATGAGAACGACGGCCGGCTTGAACTTTGTGTTTCCCTTGTCGTCCGTCGCGATGGCTTCAGGCATAGAGTGCGTAATTATGATCGGGCCTCCTTTACGGAGGCGGTCCGCCATCTCCTGCAAGCCCCTGGGGATTCCGGCGCTTTCGGCCTCCTGAGCGGACATGTCGAGATCGGGGATCGTCGCCACGATTGATTCCGAGCAGTGGTAGGCCCAGCGCGGTCCAAAGGCTGCCTTGATTTCGTCCATGTCGGCGAAACGGTTTGCCTTGGCCCAGGCGGCGAGTTTTGCCCGCCAGACGCGGCCGGCACCAGTAGCCCAGCCGAAGCGCGTCCCAACCCAGCGGGCATTCTTCGTGTACCGCACCAGGCGGGCTACTACGGGGACACTGCGCGTTTCCGCGTCGAGTTGCTCCCGGAGCTTACTTACCCGACAATCCAGGATGGCTTGGGATCCCTGTGATCGGGTTAGGGCCAAGTCCCCGCAACCCGTCGAGATCGCGGGGCGGGGCCTACTGAATCCGCCCAATTCTCCTTATGGGCCAGTAAATCAACTCGATCTTGCCGACGACATTCTTGAGCGGCACCGGACCAAAAAACCGGCTGTCCTCACTTTTGCCTGAGTTGTCGCCCAGGAGAAAAACTGCATTTGAAGGGACTTTGAGAGAGTCGCCGTAACGCCCTAGGAACGGAGAGCCCGGATAGCATCGCAAGCACCCGCTTGATCCTGGCCGAAGGTATCGATGTCCATTGACCAAGATTTCTTCTCCGTCTGAACTGAGCAGGTCCCCTGGAAGGCCAACGACGCGCTTCGCATAGAAGTCTGCATTCTTCCCGGGTTTTGAGTCTGTCTCAAGAAACGCGACAATATCGCCGCGCCGTGGCGAGCCAAACCAGTAGGTCGCTCGCGATGACATGACGAAGTCACCCGACGTGATTGTCGGTGCCATGCTGATTGTTGGAATGCTGAATGTGCGGCCGCTAGCATAGACAGCGAATCTCTCAGAGAGCTGGAATCCCAAGCCAGCAGTCAAAATCGCCATCCACCAATACCAGGGAAACTTGGGCGTTGAGCAGAACGACCGAATCAACATCACGAGCTGGGCCAAGCTGCCTGCTACGAGCGCACCAATCACAAAGAGGGCGGGAACTGTCTCTACGGCCGCGATTGCCAGAACCGCCGGAGTAACAATAGCGCAAAACGCAAACCAGGCCATTGCTTCTCTTCTTCTCCCGGCCAGATACAACCCTGCACCCGGAACAAGAATCGACGCGATGACGCCCCGCAGCTTTGGCCATCGTTTGCTGTTCGTCTGGTCCTGCATCGCTAGGCCAGCTGATCAAGATTCCTGTCCGGCCTCAACTCGAAGCTCGATCAAAACCGACATTTTCGGACGTCAACGGACGTCAGTTTCAATCTGCGACACGGGGCAATTTATTGTCACTTTTATTGTCACTTGGACGCCCCCCTTAAACAACAAATCCATATCTCATTCGAGATATGGACATTGCAACCCTGGCGTCCCCACGGGGATTCGAACCCCGGTTACCACCGTGAAAGGGTGATGTCCTAACCGGGCTAGACGATGGGGACCCGGGCTGCTGAACGGGGCAAGCTAGGTCGCCGGGCGGGGCGCGCAAGGCATTTTTTGGCTGTGGGGAACGACGGCTCGTCGGGGACGACTCGCCCTACCTCAAGGCAAATGGGTTTCAATTCCCGACTGGTTTTGCCTTTCCCCCGTCCGGTTCCTTCGTTTCATGGCTGCTCTACTCCGATGCTCCCCTACTCCGAAATCGCCTCCGCTCTGCCCGAAAGCGCCGTGATAGCAATCGACGGCCTCAGGTTCCCGAGAATCGCCAGTGGAAAGGTCCGCGAGATCTTCGACCTGGGCGATGCCCTGCTTCTCTCGGCCACCGACCGCCTCTCCGCCTTCGACGTGGTGCTGCCGGACGGTATCCCGGGCAAGGGCATCGTGCTGACCCAGATGAGCCTGTGGTGGTTTGAGCGGACCGGCTCCATCATCGCCAACCACCTCCTCCCGGACCAGGCCGGGGAATTCGCGCGGCGGGGGATTGCAAGCCGGGACCTCCAGCTTCGGAGCATGGTCGTGCGCAAGTTGAAGCCCCTGACGATCGAGTGCGTGGTGCGCGGCTATCTCGTCGGCAGCGGGTGGTCCTCGTACCAGAAGGCCGGCCACGTCTGCGGCATCCCCCTTCCGAAGGGCCTCCGGCAGGCCGACCGGCTGCCCAACGCGATTTTCACCCCGACGACCAAGGCTCCCCAGGGCCAGCACGACGAGCCCATAAACGATGCCATCGGGGCAGCGACCCTGGGAGCCGCCCTCTACGAAAAGGTGAAAACCGTGAGCCTGGAACTCTACCGGTTCGGGCACGACGAGACGAGGAAGGCCGGGATGATCCTGGCGGACACAAAGTTCGAATTCGGGACGGACGAGGCGGGCAATCTTTTCCTGATCGACGAGGTGCTGACCCCTGACTCGTCGCGCTACTGGCCGGAGGACAGTTGGGCGCCGGGCGGTTCCCCTCCCAGCTATGACAAACAGTTCGTCCGCGACCACTTGCTCGCGCTGAACTGGAACCAGAAGCCGCCCGCCCCCCGCCTGCCGGCCGAGGTGGTCCGGAAGACCCGGGACAAGTACCTCGCCGCCCTCGCGAACCTGATCGGGTAACCGTTCATCCGGCAGAGCCGGACGTCTGGGCGGGAATCCGCGCGCCGCGGACCAATTCCCGGCGGAGCCAGTCCAGGGCCGCATTGACGGCCCTCTCCTTCACCGCGCCGCGCGGGCCGGGGTAGCTGAGCTTCTTCGACCACACCCCGTGCGGGGCGTGGAGGGCGATGTAGATCGTGCCCACGGGATTCTCGCGGGTGCCGCCGCACTGGCCGGTAAAGCCGGTGACCGCCAGGGCGTAGTCGGCTCCAAGCTTTTCCGCAGCCCCGGTGGCCATGGCGACGGCGCATTCGGAGCTGACTGCCCCGTGCTGCTGGAGCAGGCACTCGGGGACATCGAGCAGCTGCATCTTCGAGTCGTTGCTGCAGCAGATGCAGCCGCCGGCAAAGAACTTCACCGCGCCGCAAAAATCCGCGAATGCGTTCGCAAGGAGGCCGCCGGTGGCGGCCTCGGCCACGGCCAGCGTCCTTTCCTGGGCCCTGAGGAAGTCGGCGCAAACCTTGGCCAGCCCATCGTGCCCGTAGCAGACAAAGTCCTCTCCGAGCAGCTTTGCGCACTCGGCCGCTATCGCCTCCAGGTCGGCCAGGCCCAGGCGGTCGCCCGGGGAGCTTAGCCTGCAGTCCACGCGCCCGGCGTGGGCGCAGAAGGCCACCGAAAGGTCCTCACCCACGCGGTCGAAGATGGGCTGGAGCCTGGTCTCGAGTAGGGACTCGCCGACGCCAGCCGTCCGGATCTGCACGTAGGTCTCGCGCTCCCGCAGGAGGCCGAGCCCGGCGAGGCGCGGGAGAACCTGTTCGAGGAACATCGGCTGGAGTTCGTTCGGCGGGCCGGGGAGCAGGCAGAGCACCTTGCCGTCCTGCTTCACCCAGAGGCCCGGCGCCGTGCCGTTGGCGTTGCGCAGCACCTCGCAATGCTCGAAGCGCCAGGCCTGCTTCAAGTTGTTGGGCGTCATGGGGCGCCCGAACCGGGCGAAGAGCTCGGCGATGGCCCGCTCGATCTCGGGGTCAAAGACAAGTTTCTGGCCCAGCACGCCTGCGACGGCCTCGCGCGTGCGGTCGTCTGCCGTGGGCCCGAGTCCCCCGGTGACGATCACCACGTCCGCCGCGGCCCAGCTCTCGCGGAACTGCCGCGCGATGGCCCCGGCGTCGTCGGTGACCGTGACATTGCGCTGCAGCGAGGCTCCCCGGCGGCTCAGTTCGCCACCGATGAAGCCCAGGTGCCCGTTGGCCGCCAGCCCGAGCAGGAGCTCATCGCCCAGGGTCAGCAATTCGTAGCGAACCTGGGCCATGGGCTTTCCTTGCGGTGAGCTGGAGGAGGTATCAGATGAGACCATACCGACGGGAATGAAGGGTAGTCCCCTTTTTGAAAATTGCCAGTCGCGCGATGGAGGCGTATCGGCAGGTGATGGTCGGATCGAGCCCCCTCAAGGAAAAGGTACGGCACCTGCCGGACAGGCCCGGCGTGTACCTGATGAAGGACCGCCTCGGGCGGATCATCTACGTGGGCAAGGCCAACAGCCTCAGGAAGCGCGTCTCGTCCTACTTCCAGCGCGGTCGGGCACGGACGCAGCATCCCAAGATCCGCGCCCTGATCGGGATGATCGCGGACTTTGACACGGTCGAGGTGAAGTCCGAGCCCGAGGCCCTGCTGCTCGAGGGCAAGCTGATCAAGCAGTGGAGGCCCCGCTACAACACGGACTTCACCGACGACAAGCGCTTCCTGCTCGTCCGGGTGGACCCGGGCGAGGAACTCCCCCGGTTTCGCCTGACGCGGATCCGCAAGGATGAGCGCTCCCGGTACTTCGGGCCGTTCGTGCACAGCAGCCTCCTCCGAAAGACGCTGGCGCAGATGCGCCGGCGGTACGGCATCCTGCTGGGGGACGGGAACCCAAGGAGGCTGGAGGACGGCACCTGGCAGCTCTACGACGACGTGCGCCGGGAGCTGTACGGATTTCCCAACGCCGTGACTGGTGAGGACTATCGCCGCCGCGTGGACGAAGCCTGCGCCTTCCTCGACGGCAAGTCGCGCGAGTGGCTGGGGAGCCTGCGCTCCGAAATGCAGGCCGCTGCCGCGAAGCAGGAATTCGAGAAGGCGGCGGAGCTGCGGGACGTGATCCTGGCCCTGGAGAAGACCCTGGAAAAGACGCGGCATTTCGAGCGCGCCGATCCGACGCGGCCGGCAGCCGACAAGGAGGCCTCCCTCCGCCTTGCCGAGGCGTTAGGCCTGGCGGCCCCGCCACGGACCCTCGAGTGCTGCGACATTTCCCATATCTCGGGCACCTTCGTGGTCGCCTCGATGGTGCGCTTCACGGACGGGCGGCCCGACAAGGACCAGTATCGCCGGTTCCGCATCAAGAGCTTCGTGGGCAACGACGATTTCCGGGCCATGGAGGAGATCATCGGGCGGAGATTCCGTAGGCTGAGGGCCGAGAGCAGGCCGCCCCCGGACCTGCTGGTGATCGACGGAGGTCGGGGACAGGTCGGCGCCGCCCTCAAGGCGTTTGCCGCCCTCGAAATCGCCCCTCCGCCTCTCGTGGGCTTGGCAAAAAAGAGGGAAACCGTTGTCTTTCCGGACGGGCGCCCTCCCCTGAACCTTCCGCTCGACCACCCGGGCCTCCGGCTGCTTCAGCGGCTCAGGGACGAGGCGCATCGCTTTGCCAACACCTACAACGCCGACCTCCAGTCGAGGAAGATCCGGGAGAGCATCCTGGACGACTTTCCGGGAATGGGCCCGGTAAGGCGCGGGGCGCTGATGGGGCATTTCGGGGGTCTGGACAGGCTTCGCGCCGCGTCCGAGGCCGAAATCGCGGCGGTCCCGGGTTTCGGCCCCCGCATGGCCGCCGACCTTCACGCCTTCCTGCACCGTTAAGGCGCGACCGGTTTTCTTTGCGTTGAAAAACCCGGCTGGGTTTGCGAAGGTGCCTCAACCCCATGAAAACACGTTTTTGTAGTCTGCTCCTTGCCTTTGTGATTCCGGCGGCCGGCCATGCGACGGTGTCGCTCGCGCCGCTCTTCCGCGACCACGCCGTCCTTCAGCGCGACAAGCCGGTGACGGTCTGGGGTACTGCGGTCCCGGGCGAGCACGTGTCCGTCCATTTTCGGGGCGATGCGGCCGAGGCGACCGCAGGGGCGGACGGCCGTTGGTCGGTCCGGCTCGACCCGCTCCCGGCGACGTCGGATCCCGCGGATCTCGTCGTGGACGGCGGAAACGAAGTGGTCGTTCACGACGTCGTGGTGGGCGAGGTGTGGCTGTGCTCCGGCCAGTCGAACATGCAGTTCACCCTCTGGGATCCAAACGGAACATCGTTTCGTGTGCAGAATGGGGAGAAGGAGGTCGCGGCCGCAAACCATCCCCTGATCCGACAGTTCCTGGTGCCACAGGTGGAGTCGGACACCCTCTTGGAGTCGGCTGGCGGCTCCTGGGTCGCCTGCACGCCGGCCACGGCAGCGGGATTCACGGCAGTCGGATACTTCTTTGCCCGCGACATCCAGCAGAAGCTTGGTGTGCCGGTGGGAATCATCGACTGCAGCTGGGGGGGATCCTCCATAGAGCCCTGGATGAGCCAGGAGACGCTTGCGGGCGACCCCGAGCTTGCCTTTGTCGGGCAGCACTGGCGCAAGACCGTGGCCGATTATCCCCTGCAGCTGGCCCGGACCATGGCCTTGGACTCGGCTTGGAGGTCTGTCGCCGCCCAGGCCAGGCAAAAGGGCCCGGATGCCTACAAGGCGTTTGTCGACCAGTTCAAGGAACCCAAGACGCCGCCGCCGCCCGACAAGCCGTATCCGAGCGCCCCCTCCCGGCTCTACAACGCCATGATCTACCCCCTGCTCCCGTATGCCCTGCGCGGGGTCCTGTGGTACCAGGGCGAGTCAAACACCGGGAGACCGCAGGAGTACCACAAGCTGTTTGCGAGCATGATCACGTCGTGGCGCGGGGCCTTCAGGCAGGGGGACTTCCCGTTCTATTGGGTGCAGCTTGCGAACTACAATGGCTGGGACCCCGACGCGACCAACTGGGCCGCCCTGCGCGAGGCGCAGGAAGAGACACTCTCGCTGCCCAACACCGGCATGGCGGTGACCATCGACATCGGAAGCGCAACCGACATTCACCCGAAGAACAAGCAGGAGGTGGGCCGTCGCCTGGCCCTGATCGCCAAGGCCAAAGTGTACGGCATAACGGAGGACTTCTCGGGACCGACCTTCAAGGGGGCCCAGCGCTCCGGAGCCGGCATGCTCATTAGCTTCGACTTCTCCGGAACCGGGCTCACGGCTGGCGGCAAGCCGCTGCAGTCGTTCGAGATCGCCGGGGAGGACCGGAGGTTCTTCCCGGCCGCGGCGACGATCGTCGGAGACAAGGTGCTGGTCCAGTCCCCCAAGGTGCCAAATCCGGTCGCCGTGCGCTACGCCTGGAAAAACGCCCCCGAGGCGAACCTGTACAATGGCGCCGGCCTCCCAGCCGCCCCGTTCAGGAGCGACCGGTGGGTGAAATGACCAGCCAGTGCACCGTCAGGGCACCTCGAAAATCTCAAACATGGCGTTGCCCGACGTGCCGCCGGCTCCACTTATCTGCGCCGTGTAGCCCCCCGGCGGGAGCGTGAGCACAACGGCGGTGTCGTTGCTGGACGGCACGAATGCATAGGCGCCCGAGGCCGCGATCGCATTCGCGACCGTCCCCTCGTCCGCCGCGGGATAGGGAGAACCGGAAACACTGGCCTGCGTGCCCCATCCCTGGTTCGTTGCAATCAGTTTCCCGTTGACGTCGTAGACATTCAGGACCGGAGCCTGGAGCGCATTGGGGACCCCTTGGCCGGTCAACGCCGGACCGGCACCGCGTATCAGGACGGTCTTCGACGTCCCGCCGTCGATCCAGAAACCGCCGATCAGCGTGTTGGATGCGGTCACCTCGCCCCGGCCGGATAGTGCGTTGATCCGCTGGCCCAGAGAAAGCGGGTTGCTATCCGCGTCGAAGACCTCAGCGACGGCCACGCCGCCCGTGCTGGCGGCACCTCCGCCGTCCGCGACCAGGACCGTGTAGCCGCCCGGGGCCAGCGTTGTCACCACCGCGGCGTCGGCGCTGGCGGGATCAAACGGGACGGCACCAACCTGTGCAAAGATCTCGGCAAGGGCGCTGCTTCCTCCCCAACTTTTCGCCGTCAGGAGATTCTGGTTCGAGGTGTTGTAGAGGCTTAACACCGGGTTCGCGAGAGGATTGGTCACTCCGTAGGGCTTCAAGCTCGGGCCCGCGGCGCGCAAAAGCACCGTTTTCGGAGAATTGCCTGCGATCCACAGGCCCGCAATCAGGGGATCGTTGGCGTCCACGAAGTCATTCGCCGCGACGGCGATCAGCCGCGATGTCGGGGCGACCGGCGCGGCGGTGGATGCCGCGCCGACCGTAAGCGTTAGCGTCGTCAACGTGGACGTGTAGGCATTGGTGAGCGTTACAGGGATCTGGTAGGTCCCCGCCGCGGTGGGCGTACCGGAGATCACTCCTGTTCCTGAATCAAACGACAGACCGGCGGGGAGCCCAGTGACGCTGAGGCCCGTGGGGGAGTTCGACATGCCGAGGAAGTAGACAAACGGCTGGCCCAGCACCGCGGAAACCGAGGTCGCGGTTCCTATCTCGGGGTAGACAGTGGTCGGCGTGATGCTTGGGAAGGCCGAGGTGAACACCACCAAGCCTGACGAGCCGCCCTGCGTGGTGGGCTCTATCGCAACGGCCCGCACATAAAAGATTTGGTCGGGTGGAAGGACGAGCCCGGTGAGGAGCCAGTCGCTGGTCGACCCGACGCGAGTCGCAAGTCCGAGGTTCGCCCAAGAATTGTCGTTGATCGAAAGCTGGAAGTATACCTGGCTGTATTCGGGTCCGCCGTCGATCGTCCAAAGGATGCTCTCCAGGTCGGTGCTGACGGCAAGGGTCTCCGTGATGATCGGTGAAATCTGCCCGAGGCGGGCGACGCGGAACCGGGGTTGCCCCCCGACCTTGTTGAAGGCCCCCGCCACGGCCAGGCGCCCGTCGGGCTGCAGCTGCATGGCGTTGACCGCGCCATCCGGCCCGGGATTGAATGTGGTGTCGACGGACCCGTCGGAATTGAGTCGCGCGAGGTTGCTGAAGGCGGTCCCATCGACGCTCGTAAAAAGGCCGCCGATTAGAATCCGGGAGCCCGCGGACGACAGCCCCCCGACCTGGGACGGATCGAAGGTGGGAGCGAGGACGCCTCCCGCGGAGGTGAACCCGCCCGCCGCCTGCAGAAGGATGGCGTTGACCGTCCCGGCGACGGTCGCCGTGAAGCTTGGGTCGGCCGTCCCGTCGGAATTCAGGCGCACCAGATACCCCTGGCCTGCGGTCGAGGTCGAGCCGGCTACCAGAATCTTCCCGTCGGGCTGAATCGATAACGCGGAAACCGCCCCCGCCAACGACGCGTTGAACGTCGAATCCACACTTCCGTCGAGGGGGTTTAGCCGCGCGATATAGGCGCGGTGTGTGGCGCTTGAGGCCCCGTTGGGCTGAAGGTTTGTAAATGCGCCGCCGATCACGATGTCCCCATTTCCCTGGAGCGCGATGGCGTCGACGGCACCGTCCGCCTCGGGGTCGAAGCCCGGGGTCGTTGAAGTGGCCATGTCAAGCGTGCCGTCGGCGTTGATCCGCGCCACAAAGTTGCGCTTGGTGGGCACCGAGTCGCCCAGGCCGTTGTCGGACTGGACGTGAGTGAAGGCCCCTCCCACGATGATCTTGTTGTCGGGCTGGACGGCCAGCGCGTACACAGCGCCGTCCGGATCGGGGAGGAAATTCGCATTGGCGGTGCCGTCCTCGCGCAACTCCGCAAGGTAATTGGCCGCCACATCGCCGATGCACGGCGTGGCGACCGGCTTGCCTGTGGCGGGATCGGTCTGCGTCCCGTTCGATGCGAAGGCGCCGCCGACCACCAACGTGCCGGACGGCTGGCTTCCCGTGATGTCGCCAATGGCGATGACCGAGCCGTAGCCGGGACCCGGCTGGCTCAGGACGCGCACAACGTCGCTGTTCACCACCGGGTCGAAGGAGGGGATCACTGTCCCTGTCGGCGACAGCAGGGCCAGGAAGAAGCGCGGCGTGGCTATGGCATCGCTCGCGGGCTGGAAGGCCGTGAAGTCGCCCCCGACAAAGATGGAGACACCGTCGGCCGCGAGCGCGATCGAATTGACCGCGTTGTCGGGGTTCGGATTGAACGCGGTGTCCACCGTGCCGTCCTCGTTCAGCCGGGCGAGGTAATCCCTTTGGATGGTCGTGACGGGCGACGAAGGCGTCTGGGTCGCCAGGCCTGGCGACAGGGTCGTGAACTCGCCGCCGATCAGGAGCTTTCCATCGGACTGCTCCACGATGCACGCTACTCCCCCGTTTGCCTCCGGGTCGAAGCCCGTGTCGAGCGATCCGTCGGGGTTCAACCGCGCAATGTATGCCCGGAAGGTCGTGCTCGACGCGCCGTTGGGCTCCATGGTCGTGAAGACGCCCCCGCACACGATCTTGCCGTCCGTCTGCACGGTGATCGAGTACACCTGGCCGTCGGGCGTGGGCTTGAACTTCGTGTCCACGGTGCCGTCGGCGTTGAGCAGGGCGATGTAATAGACCGTGTACTGGGTGGTCGTGCCGTTCGGCATCTCAGTGGTGAAATTGCCGCCGATCACGATCTGGCCGTTGGCCAGTATGTTCACGGCCGAGACCACCCCGTTGAGGTTGGGATCGAAGGATGGGTCGATCGAGCCGTCCGGATTCAAGCGGGCGATGTAATTGCGGACTGTCGCCGTCGTGGCGCCGAGCGGCCGGACCGTGGTGAATGAGCCGCCAATCACGATCTGGCCGTTCAACTGGACCCCGATCGCCTGCACCGTTCCCTGCGGATTCGGGTTGAACGTCGTGTCGAGCGCACCCGTGGTGAGATTGAACCGGTTCAGGTTCGACCCGATCGTGCCGTTGGAGGTGTTGACATAGCCGCCGGCGATGTAGAGCCAGTTGTGGGCCGTGTCGGCAAGGATGGTCCCGACATTGCCGGAGATCTGGAACCCCGCCGGAAGCTGGAATGAGGTCTTCGGGGTTCCGTCGCTGTTCAGCCAGATCAGTCCCGAGACCTGGGTCGCCACCGGGGTGCTGCCGCTCAGCGTCGCGATCGCGTTCACCTGGCCGTTGGGGTTCGGGTTGAATCCCAGGTCGGCCGAGCCGTTCATGTACACGCGCATGAGGTTCGTGCTGGTCTCGCCGGCGATGCCCTGGGGGAAATTTCCGCCGATGATCGTCGCTCCGGCGGCCTCGAGCGCCAAGGCATTGACCGCAGCCGCGGAGAGGGCCGAGTTCGGGTCGAAGCCCGCGCTACCCGACGAGAGCCTGAAGTTCGGGTCGAGGGAGCCGGTTGCGGTGAAGTGCACCATGCTGTTGATCGCAACCGTCCCGGAGGCGCTGAAGTCGCCGGCGACGTACACGGTGCCGTCCGTCTGGAGGAAGAGCCCCTCGATCGGTCCGTTGAGGCTGGCCGCAAAGGCAGTGTCCAGCGTCCCGTCCGCCTTGAGACGCACGATGAAGTTTCCGACGGAGGCGCCATAGTAAGTGGACCCCACGTTGGCCGAGACGCCGAACAAACCGCCGACGTAGATCTGGCCTCCGGTCCCAAGGATGATCCGATTCACGGCGTTGCCAAAGGAAGGCGAGTCGAAGGTCGTGTCGATGTTCCCGTTCGGAAGCACGCGGGCAAGGAAGAGCTCGGTGGTTTCCACCCCGAAGTTCGGGGCGAGGAAATTGAACTGGCCGCCGAGCACGATCTTGCCGTCGCTCTGCACGGCCACGGCGGATACCGCCGCGTTCGGCATCGGGTTGAAAGACTGGTCCACCGTGCCGTCGGTGTTGAGGCGGGCGACATAGGAAGCGGTGACCAGAAGTGCATTCACATTCGACCCGCCGCTCGGGGTAAACTGCGTGAAGTTGCCGCCGACGATCAGCTTTCCGTCCGACTGCTGGGCGATTGACGTCACCTCGGCCGAGGCCTCGGGGTCGAACTTCGTATCGAGGCTGCCATCGGGATTCACGCGCGCGATGTAGTCCCTCTGCGTCTCGTTGGCCGAATTGTTCGGCTGGAGGTCCGTGAAGCTGCCGCCGAGCACGATCTGCCCGTTGGCCTGGACGTAGATCGCATCGATCGAATTGTTGACGTTGGGATGGGGGTCGAACGTCATGTCGAGCGTCCCGTCCGCCTTGAGCCTCGCAAGGCCGTTGCGCGGCGTGGCGTTCACCCCCACCGTCGAAAACTGCCCCGCTATGATGATCGTGTTGTCGGGCTCGACGACGGCCAGCTTGATCGGGCCGTTCACAAGAGGGGTGAATGTCGGGTCGAGCACTCCCTCTGCGTTGACCCGCGCCAGGAACTGCGCGGTCACGCCGCCGACGTTCGTGAAGTTTCCGCCTACGATGAGATCGTTCGTCGAGAGCTGGCCCGCAATGGCGAGGACGTTGTTCGTGGCGGAAGGGTCAAACGTGACATCCTGGAGGCCATTGGCGTCAAACCGGGCCATGTTGCCGCACAGGGTCGGCGCCCCGGGGGCGTTGATCTGGTTGAAATTGCCCGCGACGACCACCTGGCCGTCAGGCTGGACCACGATGGCGTTGGCGGTTCCATTGATCCCGACATTGAATATGAACGGTTCGTCGAGGGTCCCGTCCGGATTGAGCCGGATCACTTGCTCGCCGTTTTGAATATTGGTGGTGGACGTGGGCTGCAGGGAAAAGAAGTTTCCGCCGACCATGATCCTGCCGTCGGGCTGCACGGCGATGGCGCTGACTGCGCCGTTGGGATCGGGCTCGATGAACGTCGTGTCGAGGGTCCCGTCGGCGTTCAGGCGGGCGAAGTCCGGGGTGATCGTTGCCGTGGAGGTCCCGTTGGGCTGCAGCTGGTTGAAATTGCCGCCGATCAGGACCCTGCCGTCGGCCTGCAGTGTGATGACCGACACCGACTTGTCGGCCTCGGGATCGAACGAGGAGTCGAGCGAGCCGTCGGCGTTCACGCGGGCAATGTGGCCGCGCGCGACCGGGGCGACGGTCTTCGTTGCCGCTCCCGGGGCAAGGGTCGCGAACGCGCCCCCGACCACCATGGCTCCATTGGGCTGTAGGGCTATAGCCAGCACTGCGGCGCTCGCCTCAGGGTCGAAGGTCGTGTCCAAGTCCCCGCTGGGCGTGAGACGGGCGATGTGCGCGCGCTGGGTCCCGTTGATCGTGGTGAACTGTCCGCCGAGGAGGATCGACCCGTCGGGCTGGACGGCGAGCGCGTAGACGTCGGATATGTTGAAGTTTCCCGTGAGGACGGGCTGGTGGAAGGTCGTGTCCAGGGTGCCGTTGGGGTACAGCCTGGCCACATTCGTGCACTTCGAGCCGTTGACCGTGCTGAACGCCCCTGCAACGATGACGTAGGGAAAGCCGCCCGGGCCGCCCGGCTGCAGGGCGATGGCGTAGACCTGGCCGTTGAGGTCGGGGTAAAACTCGGGGTCGGCGGTTCCATCCGGCCTGAGCCGCGCCACGTTGTTGCAATCCAGGGCCTTGGGCGCCCCCCGGGGCTGAATCTGGGTGAAGTTGCCGCCGATCAGGATCTGGTTGAGCTGGGAGCTGTTGAGGTCCGACGGCCCCGGCACCAGCACCATCACGTTGACCGGTCCGTTGACGTTGGGGTTGAACCCGTCGATCGAGGAGGGGGTTCCCGCGGGCGCCAGCGGCACCAGAGGCGAGGCATGCAAGGAGGGTCCAAAACCTGCAGCGCACCACGCGGCGAGCCCCACCAGGCAGGATCTCAGCACACGCGAGTTAAGACACGAAATGATGGGCATGGAGGATGCGGTGAAAGATATGGCGCCAGCGGATGCGAACGGTCAGAAAAACACCAACCCCCCTATCTTGGCCAGCCGAAACAGCGCGGCCGGACCGGGTCGGGGGTGGTTGCCAGGGAATGCATCACGGCCATTAGTGCCCGCTGGCGTGTTTCAGTTCCAGAAAAATCAGGTTTGCAGCGGAAAAATGCGCCCCCTGCTTGCCGCACGGGACAATTGGAACATGCTGGTGGCCATGAAAGCCCGCCCCGCACTTGTTTTGACCTTTCTTGCCGCCATGACCACCTCCCTGAATGCCGAACCGCTCAAAGTCGGCGACCAAGCGCCAAACGTCACCGGAATCACCGAGAGTGGCGCCCCCATCCAGTTCGCCGACGTGTACAAGGCCCAGACCTATACGCTCGTCTACTTTTTCCCCAAGGCCGACACGAAGGGATGCACCGCCCAGGGGTGTTCGCTCAGGGACGCCTATGCCGACCTGGCAGCCAAGGGCGTAGCCATCCTGGGCGTGAGCCACGACGGCCCGGCCGCGCAAAAGGCATTCAAGGAGAAGTACCACTTCCCGTTCACGCTTATTGCGGATCCCGACCAAGTGGTCGTAAGGGCGTTCGGCGTGCCCGACTTGCCCCAAGCGCCCTTTATGCACCTTGCCACTCGCCAAGCGTTCCTCATCCGGGATGGCAAGGTCGTCTGGGCCGACTACAAGGCGAAGACCACGGAACAGGCCGCCGATGTGCTGAAGGTGCTCGCCTCCTTGGGGAGTTGATGGATCCTATTACGCCTTGGTAGCCAGCACCTTGTCGACCCGGCGCCGGTCCATCTCGACGACCTGGAAGCGCCAGCCGGACCACTCGAACTGGTCTCCCGCCTGGGGAATGCGCCCGAATTGGGTGACGACAAAGCCGCCGACCGTCTGAAACTCCGCGGCCTTCTCGTGGGGCAGCGGCCCGGTAAGCCCGAGCAGGGTTTCCAGATCCGGCGCGGGCAGCATGGCGTCGATGAGCCAGGCTCCGTCGTCGCGTCGGACGGCCTTGGGCTGGCTTGCCCTTCCCCTCTCCGGAAGGTCGCCCACGATGGCCTCCAGGACGTCGATCAGCGTCACCAGCCCCTGTACCGCCCCGAATTCGTCCGTCACGACCGCGACATGCTTTCCGACGCTCTTGAACTGCTCGAGCAGCTGGATCGCCGTCATCGTCTCCGGGACCTGGAGGGGTTGGACAAGCAGGTTCTTCAGTGTGGTCGGAAGACCGATCGCTGAATGGGCCCAGAGGGCCTTTACGGCCACCATGCCCACGATCCGGTCCCGCTTGCCCTGGTAGACGGGAAAGTGGGAGTGGCCGCTGGTGACGATCTTGCGCCAGTTCGCCTCCTCCGGGTCGTCGATGTTGAGAAAGACGATCTTCGGCCTCGGCGTCATCATGGCGGTGACTTTCAGCTGGTCCAACCTGAGCACGCGGTCGACCATCTCCTTTTCCACCCGCTGGAAGACTCCCTCGTTCAGGCCCTGCTCCACCAGCGCCCGGACCTCCTCCTCGCCGACTTTCTCCTTTGCGGGCCGAGCGCGCCGGAACGCCCACCAGGCCGCCGCCGCAGCGAGCACAAGCACGGCAAGGGATAGGGCCAGGGTCAGGTTCACGATGCAAGGATCTTAGCTCCGGACGTCCGCCCGGCGCAATCACGGCTTTCTTTTGCGCCCGGGATGCCCCAGAATATGCCCCGATGCCACGGACAAGCCTTTTCCTGAACCTAGCACTCGCAGCCGGCCTGCTTTTCGGCGCGGCCTGCTCCGCCTCGCCGGACCAGCCCAAGACCTGGACTCCCGTGATCCTGAACCCCAGCCAACGCACGATTGAGCTGAAGATGCGGCTCGCCCAGGGCCTTAAGCTGACCCTTCCGAGGCCGCAGGGGGGACCGGGCTACGAATGGCAGGTCGTCGCAAACACGGAGGATGTCCTGCAGCAGCTCACGCCGCTGTACCCCATGCACGGGGCGCCTGAGCCGGGCCCGGGCGGCCAACGCACGGTTTCCTTTGTAACGATCGACGAGGGCAAGTGCGTCCTGCGCTTTGCCGCGCTCAAGCCCTCGGCGATGTACGCCGAGCCCACCGACACCTTCGAGCTCACCATCCTTGTGAGACGCTAGAAGGGTGTGGTTTTTCAACTCCCCGTTAAAAGCCGATTGGTGGGAGCCCGGGCAAGGGCAACGCCGAAGGGATGGGTCGAGCTCAGGCGGGCTCTTCGGAGGTCGACCCATCCCTTCGCCCACTTCACTCAATTCGGCCCTCGTCGAAATCGAGCAGGTCGGGCACACTCCTTATTTCCCCAACCCGGTCGGCGCATCCCATGGCGGTCAGCGCCTCCCGGAGAAAGTCCTGGCCCGACGGGGTCATCCCCTTCTGGACCAGCTCCCGGTTCCATTTTGCGGCCCGGACATCCTTGGGAAACAGGGCGAGCAGCCCGGCATCGATTTCCGCCTCGTCGGCGGACCCGTGCACGATCGCCTCGACGGCCGCGGGGTCCACTCCCAGGTGCATGCAGAGGAACCGGTCGAGGCCGCGCTTGTAGTTCTTGGCGTAGCTTGCGGGAAGGGCCCCGTGCCTCTTCACATACCGGCACTTCGCGATGAAGCGCGGCAGGTAGAGGAGGCCCGTGGCCGCATGCGGCACATACGGCGACGGCAGGCAGGAGAGGACCTCCCCAGTCGAGCCGGGAATGGGTCGGGAGGGCATGGGCGGGCGGCGCGCGGGCGCCCTAGGGAAGATCCGTGTCGCCCATCAGGTAGCGGTCGCACTCCCGAGCGGCGCCCCGCCCCTCGTTGATCGCCCAGACGACCAAGCTCTGGCCGCGGCGGCAGTCGCCCGCCGCAAAGACTCCCTTGATGTTGGTCGAGTACTTCTCGTGCTCGGCCCTGATGTTGCTGCGGGCGTCGGTCTCCAGCCCAATCTCCTTGAGGATCGCCTGTTCGGGCCCGAGGAACCCCATCGCGAGGAGGACGAGCTGTGCGGGCCGGGTCTTCTCCGTCCCCGGGACCTCCCTCGGGATGAACTGGCCCTTCTCGTTCCTCTCCCACCTTACTTCCACCGTCGTGAGCTCCTTCACGCGGCCGCTCTCGTCTCCGATGAAGGACTTGACGGTCGTGAGGTAGATGCGCGGGTCCGAGCCAAAGCGCGCCGCGGCCTCCTCCTGGCCGTAGTCCATCTTGTAGACTTTCGGCCACTCGGGCCAGGGATTGTCCGGCGTCCGCTCCAACGCGGGCTTGGGCAGGATTTCAATCTGGAGCAGGCTCCTGCAGCCGTGGCGCATGGAGGTGCCCACGCAGTCGGTGCCCGTGTCCCCGCCGCCGATCACGACGACATCCAGGTCCCGTGCGTGGATGGGGCTGTTCCCGGACCCGCCGTCGAGCACGGCCCTGGTGTTCGCCGTCAGGAATTCCATCGCGAAGTGCACGCCCTTCAGCCCGCGGCCGGGAATCGGCAGGTCGCGGGGCTGGGTGGCGCCGGTGCAGATCACGGTTGCGCTATACTCCTTCAGGAAGATCTGGGGCTCCACATTTTCGCCGACGTTCGCGTTGCAGATGAACTTGACCCCCTCCTCCTCGAGGAGACGGATGCGGCGCAGGACGACCTCGCGCTTGTCTAGCTTCATGTTCGGGATCCCGTACATGAGCAGCCCTCCCGGCCTGTCCGCCCGCTCGAAGACGGTCACCGTGTGGCCTGCGCGGTTGAGCTGCGCGGCGGCCGAGAGCCCCGCGGGGCCGGATCCGATGACGGCCACCTTCCTGCCGGTCCGCACGCGGGGCGCGTCGGGGAGCACCCACCCCTCCTCCCAGGCGCGGTCGATGATGGAGGCCTCGATATTCTTGATCGTGACCGGGGACGAATTGATCCCGAGGACACACGACCCCTCGCAGGGGGCAGGGCACACCCGCCCGGTGAACTCCGGGAAATTATTGGTCTTGTGCAGGCGGTCGAGCGCCTCGCGCCAGAGCCCGCGGTAGACGAGGTCGTTCCACTCCGGGATGATGTTGTTGATCGGGCAGCCGGACGCCATTCCGCTGATGAGCTTCCCGGTGTGGCAGAAGGGCACCCCGCAGTCCATGCAGCGCGCCCCCTGCTGGCGGAGTTTCTTCTCCTCCATGCCGTGGTGGAACTCCTGCCAGCTGGCCACGCGCTCGAGCGGGGGCTGGTCCACGGGAAGCTCCCGCAGGTACTCGATGAATCCGGTTGGTTTTCCCATGGGACGAAGTCGTGTGTGTGTTGTCCGGGCGGCTTCCTGGTCAGTTGCCGCCAACGCGGGACAGGTCGCGGGCATTCTCCTCGAAGGCCGCCATGATGGCGGCGTCCCCGGTCAGGCCCTGGTCCTGCGCCTTCTGGAGCGAGGCGAGCACGCGCTTGTAGTCCTTCGGCATGATCTTGACGATGCGGGGGACCGTGGCCTCCCAGTTGTCGAGGACCGCCCGGGCCCTCGTGCTCCCGGTGTTTGCGAGGTGGCGCTCGACCATCGCGCGGACCTCGGCGATTTCCTCGGCGGACTCGAGCGTCTCGATGCCGACCATCTGCTGGTTCACCCGCCCGGGGAAGTCGCCCACCTCGTCGAGCACGTAGGCCACGCCCCCGGACATGCCGGCCGCAAAGTTGCGGCCCGCCCGCCCCAGGACGACGACGCGGCCCCCGGTCATATACTCGCAGCCGTGGTCGCCGACGGACTCGACCACGGCGTTGACGCCGCTGTTGCGCACGCAGAACCGCTCGCCCGCCATGCCGCGGATGTAGACCTCGCCCCTCGTGGCGCCGTACAGGGCGACGTTGCCCACGATGATGTTCTCGGAGGCCTCGAACGTGGAACCCGCGGGCGGATACACAATGATCTTGCCGCCGGAAAGACCCTTGCCGACGTAGTCGTTGGCGTCGCCCTCTAGGATAAGCGTCATGCCCTTGGGCATGAAGGCGCCGAAGCTCTGCCCCGCCGACCCCTTGAAGTGGAGCCGGATGGTGTCCTCGGGAAGCCCGGCGGACCCCCACTTCCGGGTCACCTCGCTCCCCGTGATCGTCCCGACCACGCGGTGGATGTTGCGTATGGGCAGCTCGGCCGCGACCTTCTCGCCCCGCTCGATCGCCGGGCCGCACAGGTCAAGCAGGACGGTCAGGTCGAGGGACTTCTCCAGCCCGTGATCCTGGGAAATCTGGCAGAAGCGACCCACCTCGGGGCCCACGTCCGGCTGGTACAGGATGTTGCTGAAGTCGACCCCCCTCGCCTTCCAGTGGTCCACGGCCTTCCTGGGCTCGAGGCGCTCCACGTGGCCGATCATCTCCTCGATCGAGCGGAACCCGAGCTGGGCCATCAGCTCCCGGGCCTCCTCGGCCACGAAGCGCATGAAGTGGATGACGTGCTCGGGCTTGCCGGAGTACTTCGCGCGCAGGCGGGGGTCCTGGGTCGTGACGCCCACCGGGCAGGTGTTCAGATGGCAGACCCTCATCATGATGCAGCCGGTGGCGACGAGCGGGGCCGTCGCAAAGCCGAACTCCTCGGCGCCGAGGAGCGTCGCGATAACCACGTCCCGGCCGGTCTTGAGCTGGCCGTCGGTCTCGACGGCGATCCGGCTGCGCAGGTTGTTCAGGACCAGGGTCTGGTGGGTCTCCGCAAGGCCGAGTTCCCAGGGAAGGCCCGCGTGCGTGATCGAGGTCTGCGGCGAGGCGCCGGTTCCGCCGTCATATCCGCTGATCAGCACAACGTCCGCGTGCGCCTTGGCGACGCCCGCGGCCACGGTGCCGACGCCCACCTCGGCGACCAGCTTCACACTGATGCGGGCCCGCCGGTTCCCGTTCTTCAGGTCGTGGATCAGCTCTGCCAGGTCCTCGATGGAATAGATGTCGTGGTGCGGCGGCGGGGAAATGAGCCCCACGCCCGCGGTGGTGAGCCGCGTCTTGGCGATCCAGGGATACACCTTCGTGCCCGGAAGCTGGCCGCCCTCGCCCGGCTTGGCGCCCTGCGCCATCTTGATCTGCAACTCGCGGGCGTTCACCAGGTATTCGCTGGTCACGCCGAACCGACCGGAGGCGACCTGCTTGATCGCCGAGTTCTTCGAGTCCCCGTTGGACATGGGCTTGTACCGCTCGGGGTCCTCGCCGCCCTCGCCCGTGTTGCTCTTCCCGCCGATGCGGTTCATGGCGATCGCCAAGGTCTCGTGGGCCTCCTGGCTCAGGGAGCCGTAGGACATCGCGCCGGTCTTGAAGCGCTTCATGATGGCCTCGACGGGCTCGACCTCCTCGATGGGCACGGGCGCGCCGGCCTTGAAGTCGAGAAGGCCGCGCAGCGTGCAAAGCTTCTGGGCCTGGTTGTCGATGAGCTTGGAATACTCCCTGAAGGCCGCGTAGCTTCCCGTCCGGACCGCCTTCTGCAGGCGGTGGATCGCCTCGGGGCTGAACAGGTGCTGCTCGCCCTCGTTGCGCCACTGGTACTGGCCGCCGACCGGGAGCCCGTGGCCGTTGACGTCGCGCGCGGGGAACGCCGCGTGGTGCCTGGCCAGCACCTCCTGGGCGATCACATCGAGGCCGATGCCCCCCACCCGCGACGAAGTCCACGTAAAGTAGTGGTCGATCACGTCCTGCCTGAGCCCGAGGGCCTCGAACACCTGCGCGCCCCGGTAGCTCTGGATCGCCGAGATTCCCATCTTCGACATCACCTTGATGACGCCCTTGGACGCCGCCTTCACCATGTTCCTGCACGCGGTCTTGTGGTCGATGTTCACCAGAAGCCCCTCGCGGATCATGTCGTCGATCGTCTCAAAGGCGACGTAGGGGTTGATGGCGCTGACCCCGTAGCCGATCAGCAGCGAGAAGTGATGGACCTCGCGAGCCTCGCCCGTCTCCAGGACCAGGCTGACGCGCGTGCGCAGCCCCTCGCGGATCAGGTAGTGATGCAAGCCCGCGATCGCCAGCAGGGACGGCACCGGCGCGTAGTCGCGGTTCACGCCGCGGTCGCTCAGGATGATGACGTTGACCTCGTCCTCCTCGATCATCCTGCGGGCCATGGCGGAGAGCTCCTCCATGGACTTCGCGAGCCCCTGCTCGCCGCGGGTGACGCGGAAGAGGATCGGCAGCACGCCGACGCGCAGCCCGGGGAGGTTCAGGTGGCGGATCTTCGCGAACTCCTCGTTGGTGAGAATGGGCCACTTGAGCTCGACCCGCCGGCAGGCGGAAGGGCCGGGGTGCAGGAGGTTCCCCTCGGAGCCCAGCCGCGTCTCGGCCGAGGTGATCAGCTCCTCGCGGATGCAGTCGATCGGCGGGTTCGTGACCTGGGCGAAGAGCTGCTTGAAGTAGTCGTAGAGGAGGCGGGGCTTGTTCGACAGCACGGCCAGGGCCGCGTCGTTGCCCATCGATCCCATGGCCTCGATGCCGTCGCGGGCCATGGGCGACAGGATGATGCGCTCGTCCTCATGGGTGTAGCCGAATGCGATCTGGCGCTGGAGGAGCGTCTTGTGGTCGGGGACCGGCACCTCCGGCGCCGCCGGAAGGTCGTTCAGATGGACCAGGTGCTCCGCCAGCCACTCGCGGTACGGGCGGTCGCCCGAGATGGCGGCCTTGATCTCCTCGTCCTCGACGATCCTTCCCTGCTCGGTGTCGACCAGGAACATGCGCCCGGGCTGCAGCCGTCCCTTTGAGAGGATGTTCTCGGGCGGGATATCGAGGACGCCGGCCTCCGAGGCCATGACCACGAGCCCGTCCTTGGTCACATAAAAGCGGGAGGGTCGCAGCCCGTTGCGGTCCAGGATGGCCCCGATCTGGCGGCCGTCGGTGAACGCAATCGAGGCCGGGCCGTCCCACGGCTCCATAAGGCAGGAATGGTACTGGTAGAAGGCCCGACGCGAATCGTCCATGCTCTCATGGTTGGCCCAGGGCTCGGGGATCATCATCATCATCGCGTGCGCCAGGGGCCGGCCCGCGAGCACGAGCAGCTCGAGCGTGTTGTCGAACATCGCCGAGTCGCTCCCGTTCGGGTTGATGATCGGCAGGATCTTCTTCATGTCCTCGCCGAAGAGCTTGGAGTCGAACAGCGCCTCGCGGGCGTGCATCCAGTTGATGTTGCCACGCAGCGTGTTGATTTCACCGTTGTGCGCGATGTACCGGTAGGGGTGCGCGCGGTCCCAGCTCGGGAACGTGTTCGTGCTGAAGCGCGAGTGGACGAGCGCGAGGGCGGTCTCCACCGAGGGGTTCTGGAGGTCCGTGTAGTACTTGGCGAGTTGCTCGGTGAGCAGCATCCCCTTGTAGACAAAGGTCTTGTACGACAGGCTTGGCATGTACCAGGACTCGGCTCCGTCCAGGGTGGAGGTGCGGATGTCGGCGTACGCGCGCTTGCGGATGACGTAGAGCTTGCGCTCGAAAGCCATGGGATCCTCCAGGCCCGGCGCCCGGCCGATGAAAACCTGGCGGATGAACGGCTCGCTCGACTTGGCCGTCTCGCCCAGCGCGGAATTGTCGGTGGGGACCGTGCGCCAGCCCAGGAGCTCCTGGCCCTCGGACTGGACTATCTGCCCAAAGCGCTCCTCCAGCCGGCGGCGCTTGAAACGGTCCTTGGGCAGGAACACCAGACCGCTTCCGAATTCGCCGGGGCCCGGAATCGCGATGCGGGCCTTCTTCGCCGCCTCCTTAAGGAAGGCGTGGGGCATCTGGATCAGGACGCCGGCGCCGTCGCCCGTGTTCGCCTCCGAGCCCGAGGCTCCCCGGTGGTCCAGGTGCTCGATCACCTGGATTGCCTGCAGTAGGATCTTGTTCGACTTGCGCCCCTTGACGTCGACCACGAAGCCGACGCCGCAGCTGTCGTGCTCGTACCACGGATCGTACAAACCCTGCTTCTTCGGGAGGCCGGAGGCCCCTTGGCGCGCGGGGCCGCTCCGGCCGCGGGTACAGGGCGTGGATTCTGGGTTGGGCTGTTGGGTCACAATCTGGAAAGGTTCAAGGTCGCCGAAGGTTGCGCAAAAAAAGGGCCGTCCTCGTCATTTCGAGAGCGGCCCTGTGCGATGATTGCTGGAGTGCTCTCTGCGTTCAAAAGAATCGGATGGTTTTCGTGGCCATTTCGGCGTGCTCGGCGTCCGAGCACCCGGAGTTGGTCGGGGCATCGGCCCTGAGTTCCGTCGGTTTGACGAGATTGTTGCTGAGCAGGTAATTCTCGACCTCCTCGCCCGAAACGTCGGCCAGCAGGACTCCTTCGATCTCGACGCACGGCGACAGGGGCTGCCCGGACTTGCGCACCATCTCCTCATAGTTCGCCCGGTTGTTGATGATGTCGATGTCCTGGTAATCGAGGCCGTACTTGCGAAGCGTCGCGCGGACCCCGTTGGACCATCCGCACTGCGGCTTGAGATAGGCTTTGATGTTCATGACGTAAATGTAGGTGCGGGCGGAAGCAGCGCAAGACATACGGAGCTATTTGCGCCAATCAAGCCCTCTCTTTGGAAATTTCTGGCTGCCGCGCACGGGTTGGCCTAGCACTTGCCGGATGAAAGTCCTCGTGACCGGCGCCGCCGGCTTCATTGGCCACCACGTTGCCCGCCGGCTGGCCGAGTCCGGGCGGTGCGAGGTGCTGGGCGTGGACAACCTCGACGCGTACTATGACGTGGCGTTGAAGCGCGCCCGGATCGGGGAGCTGGCCGCGGTTCCGGACTTCCATTTCGTGGTCGGCGACTTTGCCGAAGCCGGGAAGTTTGCGGACCTGGTGGCGAAATTCCGTCCCGACTACGTGGTCCACCTTGGTGCCCAGCCCGGCGTACGCCACAGCGTCGACCACCCGGAGGCGTACGTGCACAGCAATCTGGTCGGGTTCGCGAGCGTCCTCGAGGCATGCCGGCGCACCCCGCCCAAGCATCTTGTGTACGCCTCGAGCAGCAGCGTGTACGGCGCGGGATCCCGCCCGCCGTTCCGGGAGCAGGACGACACGGACCAACCCACCTCCTTTTATGGGGCAACCAAGCGGAGCAATGAGATCATGGCCCACGGCTACTCCCGCGCCCACGGGCTGAACGCGACCGGTCTGCGTTTCTTCACGGCCTATGGTCCATGGGGAAGGCCCGACATGGCCCCCACCCTCTTCGCCCGGGCCATCTGCGAGGGCCGGCCGCTGCAGCTCTTCAACCAGGGCAGGAACCTCAGGGACTTCACGTACGTGGATGACATCGCCGACGGCGTGGTGAAGGTGCTTCTCTACCCCGCCACCCCCTTGCCGAGCCCGCCCGCCCGTATCTTCAACCTGGGCCATAACCGCCCCGTCGAGATGCTGGCCTTCGTCCACATGCTGGAGGGCCTCCTCGGCCGCAAGGCGCAGGTCGAATTGCTGCCAGCCCAGGCCGGCGACATGGTGGAGACCTGCGCGGACCTGACGGCCGTGCATGCCGCCATTGGGTTCACGCCCAAGGTCCCCCTCGAGGAGGGCCTGCCCCGGTTTGTCGCCTGGTTCAAGAGCTACTACAGTTTGTAAGGCACTAAGGGTAGGGACGGGCGGCCCGCCCGTCCGGGCAAACTTCGGAGCCATTCGTAGGCCCGGACGCGCGAGCCGCGCGTCCCTACCCGGTTTCCGTCAAACCAGCCCAGTCCCCACTTGCTACAATTGGGGTTCATCCATAACCCTTCCACCGGTCGTCCATACTCCCCTTTTAACCATGTCCAAACCCGCCGCCCCCGCCAAAGCCACCGCAACCGTCCCCGCCGCCGCGGCGCATGTCCGCGACAAGAACATTGAGCTCGCGCTCTCCTCGATCACCAAGGAATTCGGCGAAGGGTCGATCATGCGCCTGGGCAGCAACGCCAAGATGAAGGTCGAGACACTCTCGACCGGATCGCTGGCGATCGATCTCGCCCTCGGCGTCGGCGGCCTTCCACTCGGGAGGATCGTGGAAATCTACGGCCCGGAGTCCTCCGGCAAGACGACGTTCTGCCTGAGCGTGATCGCCGAGGCGCAGAGAAAGGGCGGGCTCGCGGCCTTCATCGACGTCGAGCACGCGCTCGACCCGAAGTACGCGAGGGTGGTCGGCGTGAAGCTCGACGACCTTCTCGTCTCCCAGCCCGACAGCGGCGAGGACGCGCTCAACATCATGGAGACGCTCATCCGCTCCAACAGCATCGACCTGATCGTCCTCGACTCGGTCGCCGCCCTGATCACCAAGGCCGAACTCGACGGCCAGATGGGCGACATGACGATGGGGAGCCAGGCCAGGCTCATGTCGCAGGCCATGCGCCGCCTGACAGCAGTCGTCAGCAAGACGAAGTGCGTCTGCATCTTCACCAACCAGATCCGCGAGAAGATCGGCGTGATGTTCGGCAACCCCGAGACCACCTCCGGCGGCCGCGCCCTGAAGTTTTTCTCCTCCATCCGCATCGACATCCGTCGGAAGGACCAGATCAAGACTCCCGACGGCAAGGTCATCGGCAATCGCACCAAGATAAAGGTGGTGAAAAACAAGGTCGCCCCACCGTTCACCGAGGTGGAGTTTGACATCATGTACGACGAGGGGATTTCGGCTTCGGGGTCGCTCCTGGACCTCGGCCTCGAGCATAAGGTTCTTGAGAAAAAGGGCGCCTGGATCACCTACGAGGGCGCGCTGCTCGGCCAGGGTCGCGACGCGGCCAAGAAAGAAATCAAGGAGAAGCCCGAGCTCGCGGAGAAGATCGCCAAGGCGATCCTCGAGAAGGTGAACGTAACCGGCGGCACGGTCGTGACCGGCGACGCCCCCGAGGCCTAAAAAAGGAAGTAGCGCTGGGCCATGGGGAGCACCCTGGCCGGCTCACAGGTGAGGTGCACGCCGTCGGCCGTGACGGTGTAGGTCTCCGGGTCGACCTCGATCTTCGGGAGCGCGTCGTTGAGAACCATGTGGCGCTTGCCAAGGCCCCTTGTGCCGCGCACCGCCTCCAGGCGGCGCGCCAGGCCCAGGCCCGACAACACCCCGCTCCGCAGCGAGGCCTCGCTCACAAATGTGAGGCACGTGGATCCGATCGCCCGGCCGAAGGCGCCGAACTGCGGCCGGTACATCGTGGGCTGCGGGGTCGGAATGGACGCGTTGGGGTCCCCCATGTTCGCGCAGGCGATGAAGCCTCCCTTGAGGATGAGCTCGGGCTTCACCCCGAAGAATGCGGGTTTGAAGACGACCAGGTCCGCGAGCCTCCCGACGGCCACCGAGCCGACCGCGTGGGAAATGCCGTGGGCGATTGCCGGATTGATCGTGTATTTCGCAAGGTAGCGCAGCGCCCGGAAATTGTCGGCCGCGGGGTGGGCCGGACTCTCCAGCTTTCCGAACTGCTCCCTCATCTTGTGGGCCGTCTGCCACGTGCGGAGGATCACCTCCCCCACCCGTCCCATCGCCTGGCTGTCGCTGGACATCATCGAGATCGCGCCCAGGTCATGCAGCCGGTCCTCGGCCGCGATGGTCTCGGGGCGGATCCGCGACTCGGCGAACGCCACATCCTCGGGGATCCTCGAGTCGAGATGGTGGCAGACCATGAGCATGTCGAGGTGCTCGTCGATCGTGTTGACGGTGTACGGGCGCGTGGGGTTGGTCGAGGACGGCAGGACATTCGGCTCGCCGCACACACGGATGATGTCGGGGGCGTGGCCGCCTCCCGCGCCCTCGGAGTGGAACGTGTGGATCGTGCGGCCCTTGAACGCCTTCAGGCTCGCCTCTACGAATCCGGCCTCGTTGAGCGTGTCCGTGTGGATGGCCACCTGCACGTCGAGCTCCTCGGCCACGCCGAGGCAGGTGTCGATCGCGGCCGGGGTCGTCCCCCAGTCCTCATGCAGCTTGAGGCCGATGGCGCCGGCCAGCACCTGCTCCCGCAGCGGTCCGGGCGTGGCGCAGTTGCCCTTGCCGAGGAAACCCAGGTTCATGGGGAACGCCTCCGCTGCCTCGAGCATGCGGTGCAGGTTCCATGCTCCCGGCGTGCAGGTGGTGGCAAACGTGCCCGTGGCCGGCCCCGTGCCGCCTCCGATCATGGTGGTGATGCCGGAGGCCAGGGCCTCGTCGATCTGTTGCGGGCAGATGAAGTGGATGTGGGTGTCGATTCCCCCCGCCGTCACGATGCAGTGCTCGGCGGAAATCACCTCTGTGCAGGCCCCCACGATCATGGGGCTCTTCCGACCGGTGGAGGAATCGGGGAACGCCGAGCCGATCCCGCTTTGGATTCCCGGGTTGCCCGCGTGGCCGATCCCGACGATGCGCCCATGCTTCACGCCGATGTCCGCCTTGACCACCCCAAGGATCGGATCGAGCACGAGGGCGTTGGTGAGGACAAGGTCCAGCGAGTCCGCGTCCCCGGCGACCGGCGACTGGCCCATGCCGTCGCGGATCACCTTGCCTCCGCCGAACTTGATCTCGTTCCCGTAGCCGCCGCCCTCGGCGATCAGGTCCCGCTCGACCTCGACGAAAAGCCCGGTGTCGGCCAGGCGAACGCGGTCCCCCGTGGTCGGGCCGAACATCTCGGCGTACTGGCGGCGGGAGAGCTTGAGGGACATGGGGGTTACAGTTTGCCGTTGACCTTGGCGTTCAGCCCAAAGACCTCTCGCGCGCCCGCCAGGGCCACAAGCTCGACCCGCTTCGTGTCGCCGGCCTCGAACCGGACTGCGGTGCCGGCGGGGATATTGAGCCGGAAGCCACGCGAGGCCGCGCGGTCGAAGAGGAGAAACTCGTTCACCTCAAAGAAGTGATAGTGCGAGCCGACCTGCACGGGTCTGTCCCCTGAATTGACGACCTCCAGCGACACGGTGGGCAGGCCGGCGTTGGCGGCCAGCGGCGGCGCGCCGTCCGGATGGATGATCTCTCCTGGGATCATATGCGGTTCATCGGATCGGATTGTGGACCGTCACCAGCTTCGTGCCATCCGGGAAGGTGGCCTCCACCTGCACCTCGTGCAGCATCTCGGGCACTCCCTCCATGACGTCGCCCGCCTTCAGGATCGTGGTCCCGAAGCCCATCAGCTCGGCCACGGACTTTCCGTCCCGGGCCCCCTCCATGATCTCGTGGGTGATCAGGGCGACGGCCTCGGGATAGTTGAGCTTGAGCCCGCGCTCCCGCCGGCGGCGCGATAAATCGGCGGCGACCACCACGAGGAGCTTGTCACGTTCGCGGGGGGTCAGGTGCATGTCATACCTGAAGGTGCTGCTTCACGATTTCGTCGGTCAGGGCTGCGACTCCCCCGGAATAGGTGATGGCTCCCCGGTCCATGGCATAGAAACGGTCTGCGACGTCGCGACAAAAATCAACGAATTGTTCGACGAGCAGGATGGCGAGGCCGCCCTCCTTCTTGAGCCGCTGGAGCATGTCGCCAATCTCCTCGATGATCGACGGCTGGATGCCCTCGGTGGGTTCGTCGAGCAGGAGGAGCTTGGGCCGGGTGAGCAGCGCCCGCCCGATGGCCAGCTGCTGCTGCTGGCCGCCGCTGAGGACCCCGCCTTTCCGTCCCAGCATGGACTTGAGCACCGGGAAGAGCGCATAAACCCGGTCCAGGTCGGCCTGCGCCTCGCCGCGGCTCCGGGAGTGCATGAGGAGGCCGATCCGGAGGTTCTCCTCCACGGTCAGGTGCGGGAAGATGTCGCGTCCCTGAGGCACGTATCCGAGGCCGTTCCGGGCCCGGTCCGCCGTGGGCATGCCCGCCATGGAGCTCCCGTTGAAGAGCAGCGAGCCTGCGCGCATGACCCGCTGGCCCATGATCACCCGCAGGGTCGTCGTCTTGCCGACGCCGTTCCGGCCCATGAGGCAGACGACCTCGCCCAGGGCCACCTCGAGATTGACCCCGCGCAGAATGCGCGACCCGCCGATGTCGGCTTCCACGGCCTCGAGCTGGAGGAGCGCCGGCGTCACTTCGTGCCCTTTCCGCGGCCCAGGTACACCTCGCGCACCTTTGGGTTCGACTGGACGTTCTCGAAGGATCCCTCGCACAGCAGGGAGCCCTGGTGGAGGACGGTCACCTTGCGGCCCTGGGCGATCTGGCGCACAAAGGTCATGTCGTGCTCGACCACGATCAAGCTGTGCTTGCCGGCGAGGGATATCAGGAGTTCCCCGGTCCTGTGCGTCTCCTCGTCGGTCATGCCCGCCGCGGGCTCATCCACCAGCAGAAGCTGGGGATCCTGCGCCAGCAGCATGCCGATCTCGAGCCACTGCTTCTCGCCGTGCGCAAGCTGGCCCGCCCGCCAGTCGCGCTTCGAGTCGAGGCGCACCAGCTTCAGAAGCTCGTCGATCCGGTCGCGCTCGGTCGACGTCCACTTGTGGAAGATCGAGCTGAACACCCCGCGCGGCCCCTTGACCGAGAGTACGAGATTCTGCCAGACGGTGTGCTCCACATAGACACTCGGTGTCTGGAACTTTCGGCCGATCCCCAGCCGGTTGATCTCGTACTCGTTCAGCGCGGTGAGGTCCGTGTGCCCGAACTCGATGGTCCCCTTGTCGGGTTTGGCCCTTCCCGTGATCAGGTCGAAGAACGTGGACTTTCCTGCTCCGTTCGGGCCGATGACCGTCCGCAACTCGCCCTCGAAAAGGTAAAACGTCAGGTCCGAGATGGCCTTGAACCCGTCGTAGGTCTTGGTGACGTCCTCGACGCCGAGGAGAAGCTGGCTCATGGGGGGCCTCCCTTCCTTCGCCAGAGGGGGGCGAGCTTCCCGGGCAGGCTGACGATCCCGCCCGGCAGGAACAGCACGACCAGGATGAACAGCGTCCCGAGGATGATCAGCCACAGGTCGGGATACGCCTCGGTGGCCCAGCTCTTCAGGGCGTTGACCCCGATGGCGCCGACAATCGGGCCGACGAGCGTCCCGCGTCCGCCGACGGCCACCCAGACCACCGCCTCGAGCGACTTGTCGGTGGCCATCTCGCTCGGGTTGATGCCGCCGACCTGCGGCACATAGAGAATGCCCCCGATCGCGGCGATCAGCGCGGCGAGGACAAATATGAATATCTTGTAGTGGGCGGCGGCATATCCGCTGAAGAGCACGCGGTTTTCACCGTCCCGGATCGCCTGCTGGATGAGCCCGAACTTGGTGCGGCTGAGCCAGCGGCACCCAAGGTAGATCAACAGGAGCGCGACCGCCGTGGCCATGTAGAGCCCGCGCTGGGTGGAAGGAAGCCGGAGATCGAATCCCAGCAGGAACTTGAAGTCGGTGAAGCCGTTGTTGCCGCCCATCAGCAGCGAATTACGGAAGAAGAGCAGGGACGCCGCGTACGTCAGGGCCTGGGTGAGGATCGAGAAATAGACCCCCCGGATTCGGGACCGGAAGCCCAGGTAACCGAACGCGGCCGCCAGGGCGCCCGGCAGCACGAGCGCCATGAGAAGCGCGAACGCCAGGCTCGAGAAGGGCCTCCAAAACGGGGGGAGAAAGTCCCACCCCAGGAACACCAAGAAATCCGGGATCGGTTTGTGGTACTGCCCCAGGGTGCCGATCATTCGCATCAGGTGCATGCCCATCATGTACCCCCCCAGGCTGAAGAAAAGCGCCTGCCCCAGGCTCAGCAGGCCCGTGTAGCCCCAGAGCAAGTCCACGCTGATGGCGAGGATCGCATAGCTCAGGTACTTGCCATAGAGATTGATGGCAAAGTCGCTCACGTGCAGCGCGCTGCTCGCCGGCACAAGGGCGTTGAGACAGGGCAGTACGACAAGGACCACAAGCACCGCCAGCGCCGTCGCCCAAAATTCGACTCTCTTCGAAGCGCGCATGACGTCAGTCGAGGCTCCGGCTCTTGGTCGAGAACAGCCCGCCCGGCTTCCATTGCAGGAACAGGATGATTGCTATGAGCACGGTGATCTTGCCCACGACCGGGGACTGAAGCAGCTGCTGCAGGACCTGGTCCACTGTGCCGATGCCGAGAGACGCGCAGACCGTCCCCACGATGCTTCCCACGCCGCCCACCACGACGACCATGAAGCTGTCGACGATGTAGTTCTGGCCGAGGGAGGGGCCGACATTCCCGATCTGCGAAAGAAAGGCCCCGGCGAGGCCCGCAAGGCCCGAGCCGAAGGCAAACGTCATCATATTCACGCGGTTGGTGCGGACGCCCATGCAGGCCGCCATATCCCGGTTCTGCATCACTGAGCGGATCAGGAGGCCCAAGGGCGTCCGGGTCAGCAAAAGCCAGGTGCCGAGGACGATCATGACCGCGAATCCGATTACGAACACCCGGTTGTACCCGAAGCTGACGTCGTGGATGCTGAAGTGCCCGAGCAGCCATGACGGCGAGTCGACGTCGACGTTGTTCGAACCAAAGACCATCCGGAAACACTGCTGCATGAAGAGCGACACGCCCCAGGTCGCGAGGAGCGACTCCAACGGCCGGCGATAGAGGAACCGGATCACCGTGCGCTCAAGGACAAGGCCGGCCAGGGCCCCCGTGAGAAAGCTGAGCGGGATTGCGACCAGGAAATAGCTTTGGTACAGCCAGCCCCCTGCGTTCAGGCCGGGAAGGCTGAGTCCAAAGCCCACCTGCTTGCCGAAAAACGTGAAGGGAAGCGTGATCGCGAAGCGAAAGCCGGCCCCGAAGAGGTTCTGGACCACGTAGCAGGTGTAGGCCCCCACCGCGATCATCTCGCCGTGGGCCATGTTGATGACTCCCATCAGTCCGAAGGTGATCGCGAGCCCCAGGGCGACCACCAGCAGGATCGAGCCGAGGCTCAGCCCACGGAAGATCGTCCCGAAAAAATTGACCCGCTCGATGTGCCGCTGGAGGGCCTTCACGGCCTCGCCGGCCGCCTTCGCCACTCCGGGCGCAGTGGCCGGGTTGGCGGCCAGCGCCTTCAGGTGGTCGAGGCTGCCTATGGAGTTGAGCTGCGAGAGCTGTTGAACGGCCACAACCTGCACGGCGGGATCGGGATCCGCGAGCTGGAGGAGCGCCACAGCCTCGTCGACGGCCTTTCGGACGCTTTCGTCGGGTTCCTTCGCCCGTCTGGCCTCCAACACCGGGATATAGGCCCTCTTCTGAGAATTGCCAAGCTTCACGACGGCCGCCCGACGGGCATCCGGGTCCGGGTCCGCGAGGGTCAGGGCGTCGAGGACCTGCTGGATCGCGCTCCTCAGCCGCATGTCGGTGTCCGCGGTATCGAGCGCATTTGGATCGAAGCGCAGGTCCCGGCCGTGGGCATCCTTTACAATCTGGCCTGTGTCGATGCGGATGGCGCGCGCCTTGCCCGTTGAATCCTGCTGCTCCTCGAGCAGCACGGGAACCGACGAATTGTCGGTCGGATGGATCAGGTAGATCTCCCCGCGGGTCCAGGCCATGAGCACGTCGTGCGCGACCTTCGACCCGGACTCCGAAAGCGTTCCGAGGGACTTTTGCTGGGCGGCCCCCTGGCTCAGGATGGTCTGAACCACCATCCGCCGGACGGCGGACTCGCCGCCCGCCTGCGGTGCGGCCAGCGCCAATGCTCCTCCCCAAACGGAGAGGAGCACGAGTGCGGCTAGGAGCCTGGCCGCCTGCGCACCCTTACTTGGTTTGGGCGGCAAGCTGTTCATCAAGTCCCTTCAGGAGCCAGGGTTCGCCCTTAACCTGGTCGAAGGTCTTGATGATCTTGAACTGTCCGTTCGCCTTGGTCTCGCCAATGTAGACGTTCTTCGTGGCATGGTGATTTGCCGTGATTGTAATCAACCCGCCCGGACCCGCAAAGGAGACGGCCCCGGATTCAAGCACCTTGCGGACTGCGTCGACGTCGAAGGTCCCCGCCTTCTCGACCGCCGCCTTCCAAAGAAACGCGCCGTCGTAGGAAAGGACCATGGGGCTGTCCACGGCCCGCTTCTCCTTGACCACCCCAGGATAGCTCTCCGTGCCCAGCCAGCTGTTCCAGCTCGTGAGGAACGCCTCGTTCTCCGGAGTCTTCAGCGACTGGAAGTAGGTCCAGCAGCCGAGTTCGCCAACGAGGTTGGTGGTCGGTATGCTGCGGAGCTCGTCCTCGGCCAGGCTGAAGGAGACGACCGGGCAATCGGAAGGGTTCAGGCCCGCCGCGACGATCTCCTTGAAGAAGGCCACATTTGAGTCGCCGTTGATCGTGTTCAGGACGCAGGCGTCGCCACTCGCTGCGAATTGCTTGATCTGGGAAACGATCTGCTGGTAGTCGCTCCAGCCAAATGGCGTGTAGGTCCCGGCCGAGATGATCTTGCCGGTGCTGTCCTTGTCGAGGCCGCCGCCGATGTTCTCGATCGGCACCCCGTGCAGGAGCAGGTACTTGAGAAGGACCAGGTTGGTTGTCCTGGGATAGACGTAGTCGGTGCCCACCAGGAAGAACTTCTTCTTTCCCTGGGCCAGGAGGTAGTCCACCGCGGGGGTGGCCTGCTGGTTCACGGCCTCAGCCGTGTAGAAAATGTTCTTGGACTCCTCTTCCCCCTCGTATTGCACCGGGTAGAAGAGCAACCCGTTGTCCTTCTCGACCACGGGGAGCACGTATTTCCGGCTCACGGAGGTCCAGCAGCCGAAGATCACGGCCACCTTGTCCTGCTCAAGAAGCTCCTTGGCCTTCTCGGCAAAGTTGGGCCAGTTGGAGGCGCCATCGACGATGACGGGCTCGATCTTGTAGCCGTTCACGCCGCCCGAGGCGTTGATCTGGTCGAAGGCGTAGAGCAGGACGTCGCGGAGCGACGTCTCGCTGATCGCCATCGTGCCGGACAGGGAGTGGAGGATGCCGACCTTGACGACCTTTTCCTGCGCATGGAGGGAGGTGCCGGCTATGAGACAGGCTGCAAACGCAGCCGCGGTTAGGATTCTTGGTAGTTTGATCATGATGCTGTGGAGCTGACTTCGTGCGGACATGAAAAAGGGCGGCACGGTTGGACAACCGCGCCGCCCAGCGGAAGGAAAGGTGACCGGGGCGCGGTCGCTCCCCGGTCACCCGAAATGCGTTGTGTGGCTCAGAACTTGAAGACCGCCTCGGCGCCGATGAAGTTGGCGCTGTTCCAGCCGAAGCTCTTGTAGCTTGTGTAGGAGTACTGAACCTTGAAGGACAGGTTGGCATTCACGGTGTAGTTCGGCGCGACGCTGTATTTCACGTAGCTCGGCCCGCCGGAGACGTCCTCGCCGCTGACGCAGAACCAGGTGTTCCATGTCGGGTTGGCGGTGAAGTCATAGTAGAACAGCCAGTTGGAGCCCTTGCCCGTGCCGCCCGGCTCGCTGAAGGAACCCCCATCCTTGTAAATCTCCTCGGCCGCAAAGCTCGAGATCTTGTCCACGGTGTAGCTGGCCCACACGTCATAGACGGTGTCCGCATGCGTCTCATAATTGCCCTTGGTGTCGTATCCGACCCCGAACCAGAGCGTCAAGTTGCTGATCGAGGTGTCGGTAAAATACGCCTCGCCGCCGGCATTGTGCTTGAACTCGCCGTCTCCCTCCGTGGCCGCGTAGCCGGGCTTCGGGTTGAGCGAATCCACAATGGCAAAGCCGAGCGTGTCGGTCTTCGTGGGAGAGTAGTCGACCTTGAACCCCTCGTGGTAGCCAGGAATCGGCGCCAGGATCTGCTGGTTGGCTAGCGTAATCATGTTGTCCTGATTGAAGTAGAAGGACTCGTACCCGAGGTAGCTCAGAAACTTTCCCGCCGTGAAGGTCACCCCCGCGGTATTCGTGTAGGCGATGTTTGCGTCCAAGACCGTCAACTCACCCCCCGTGGGCGTCACGCCACCTTCTGCAGAAGGACGGTAGTAGAGGCTGAAATTCGCCGTCGTGTTCTTGGTGGGCGTTACGATCGCTTCCAGCAAGGCGGCGTCCAGGTTGAACGAGTCAAACGAATTCCCCGGGGACGGGGACGTATACTGGTACGAGCCGGTGGCCCAGCCAGTTACGGACAGGGTGTCGTTGATCTTGACTTGGGCGAATGCCGGCAGGGCCGCGGCAATTGCGGCTAGTCCCGCGATTGTAGAACGAATTTTCATGGCAGGGCGTTTGGATTTATCTGTTGGTTTGCTCGTGGAACGTCCACTAGGCCCCAGCCGGGTAGCAGCATCTTTGCCAATTCGGGAGCCCGGGCATTAATTTTTCATTAATTGCCGACCGCAGCCGACGATGAGCGATCTTCGCACCAACCGCCTCCAACCCAGTCCGCGGGACAAAAAGCGATACAACCAGTTGTCAGTAAGCGCAATGCGCACGCACGCCCAAGACGCTTGCGGGGCCACGGGAACCGTTGTAGGCCGGGTTGACGACCAGCTGGTAGTCTGCCGCCAAGGCGAGCCAGGAGACTGGCTTCCAGTTATAATAGCACTCCGTGATGTCCTCGGTTGCATAGGAAAGCCTGCCGTCGCCAATGCTGAAGTCATATCCGCCGGCCGCGAGATAGCGGCGATGATTGGCCGAGAGGCCGTCAACCACCTCGGCCAGCCCAACGGTGTCATCCCTTCTGCCCCAGGCTACGCCCTGAAAGCTGAGGCCAGCCGCAACTGAGGCATCTATCTCCGTGAAGGCCCAGGTTTCGGTGCGCCCGTCGTTCCAACTCGCGCGGGCAAACGCTCCAAGGTCGGGAGCGATCTCCTGGTCCCAACTGATTCCTGCGCCAACCTTGGACCGGTACCCGCGGGTGTTGACGACATCCAGGCCGGCCGAGGGATTGGAGACGGCAAGGGCATAGCTTCCCATGTCAGCCCTGTTCCAAAACACAAATGGGCGCACGGTCCCGGTTCGGTCCCCAAGGGCATACCGGCGGTCCCATTGCAGGACTTGGCCCCACGCCCCCAGAAGGTGCTTGTCGAGCGCGCTCCCGTTTGCCTCGGCCGGTTCCATGAAGATCCCGTAGCGCGCGGTCCAATCCTTCTTGTTGAGCTCCGCCGTGAATCCGCCCGTGTAGCCATTCGCGTCCGCGGGAAAGTCCCAGGCCCCGCTGTCCATCAGCGCCACGTTCAGGAACTGCGTCCGCGGATCGTGGCTGAAGGCATTGTCGTCGAAAACATCGCTTGCCGCGAACTTCCCGGCCGTCAGGACGATCCTGTCGACATCCTCGACGCCTGCCAGCTGGTTCTCGTCGTCCTCCACCTTCTCGGTCTCGCCGCCCAGCCCGATAGTCTGCCGGAAGAAGAGCCGGGCAAGGTCAAGGACGGGCGCGGTGCCGGACGCATGGGTTGCCTCGCCATTCGGGAAACCCGCGATGCCCTGCGTTCCGCTCAGCCCGGTGCCCTGGGTGAGCTCGGGGTCGAGGTACAGCCCGCCCCCCTTCCCCAGGCCGTACCCCAGAAAAAGGGTCGCCGAGAGGGTGTGCTTGTCTTCCATCGAGCCCTGGAGGCTCTCAAGCCCTTCATAAGGCGAATGGAATCCGTAATGCCATTGGTCCACGACCGTCGCTTGGGCGTGGATGCTCCACGGGGCGGGTTCCGCTGTCTGTGCCGGGCCCGGCCTGACCGAAAGGAGCATCACGGCCATTCCGCCAATTCTTGGGAGGAGTCGATTCATCTTCGGAGCGCTCGGCTATGAATGCCAGACCTCCTAGAAGAAATGCGGACTTTGAGTTGTCAAAAACATAATTTCGTTGGCTCAAACATCGCCGCGAATGCGGGACCGAGGCGCGCAGAAAACGGGAACGCACTGGGTGCAGTTGGGCAAGCTGACTCATGCAGGCGTTTCGAGGTAGGGACGGGCGGCCCGCCCGTCCGGGAATACGTCAGGCCCATTCGTAGGCCCGGACGCCCCGGGGCCGGGCGTCCCTACCCGATTTCAGTCAACTGCACCCTGTGCCAACGGCAACGCAGGCTTCCCTTTCCAAGGAATCCGGCTACGATTGGGGTACCCCCGGTGTTTTCCAACCTGTTCCATCCTTTTTCGCCACGACCCCGGCCCGACTACGAGGCGGGCTTCGTGAAGGAAGTTGAGATCAGGCACCGTTCGCCGCGGAGCCTCAAGCTGGAGCGCCTGCTCATTGCGGGCTGGATCCTGATCGCAATCAAGAGCGTGGTCGTCGCCTGGGCGGTGCCGCACTACCATGTGCCGTTCAGCGCCCTCTGGGTGATCATTCCGACCGTGGCCTTCGCCTCTCTTTGCACCGGAGTCTATTGCTGGAGGAGATGAGCGGGCCGGTTGTCCTGATCGTGATGGGAGTATCCGGCAGCGGGAAATCGCTCGTCGGATCCATGCTCGCAAAGTCCCTTGGCTGGAACTTCCGCGAGGGGGATGAATTCCATCCCGCGGCCAACATCGCCAAGATGTCGGCGGGGCTTCCCCTCGACGATGCCGACCGGGCTCCGTTTCTCGCCGCGATCCGGGCCGAGATCGAGGCCTGTCTCGCCCGGCGCGAGGGGACGGTGTTCGCATGCTCGGCCCTGAAGGAGAGCTACCGGAGGACGCTGGTTGTCGATCCCGCCCGGGTGAGGATCGTGCACTTGAGCGGCGACCCGGCGTTGATCCAGGACCGCCTCGCGAAAAGGCAGGGGCATTTCATGAAGGCGGGAATGCTTCCCTCCCAGCTGGCCGCGCTGGAGCCTCCCTTGGATGCGCTCACGCTCGATGTCGCCCTGGCACCCCAGGCGATGGTGGCAGGGATACGCGCGGCGTTCTCGTTATAGGTCGGCAACCTTTTTCGTTGAGCCCGGCCGGGCTTTGGCAGGTACTTCCAGCGTGTCCCTTCCCAGGAAAAAATCGCGGAGCCTGGCGGTGTACTTCGCCGGCGAGTTTTTCAGCCTGAAGCAGCTGATCGGAAACGCCTACCTGGCGGAGGCGATCTACGAGAAGTCGCACGGCCGGTACCTGTGCCAGCTCCCTCAGGACATCAAGAACCCGAGCACGACCGCGCGTTCCGTCCGCGACCAGGACGTCCGGGCGCTCCTCGCCTGCGACCTTGCGCTCTTCAACTTTGACGGGGTCGAGCTGGATGGCGCCACGATTGTGGAGTTCATGTTCGCGAAGTTTGCCGACATCCCTGCGGTGATACTCCGGAGCGACCTCCGCACGCTCAGGAAGGGCTCGGGCCCCTGGAACCTCATGGCGAGCTACTACCCGCGGACCGTGAATGTCGTGCTGAACGGCCTTCTCGCGTACAAGGCCATCATGAAGCGCCGGCACCGCAGGCTGGATGAGAACATCCGGCTGGCGGGCCAGCATAGCTCGGCCGACGCCCAGCGGATGTGCGACGAGATCGCGGGCGCCTGCGTGCGCGCCCTCGACCGTGTGCGCACGCTGGAGCCCGTGATGCCCAAGTACGTGCGCGAGGAGGTCTACAACTGGCTGTCGATCATGCCCGGGCTCCGCGGAAAGCAGAAGGCGCTCCGGAAGGAGTTCGAGGGCTTCCTGGAGCGCAAGGTCGAGCTGGACCTGCTCTGACGGGTCCGGCGCCGCCCCCTACAGGTCGAGCATCAGGCGCGTGAAGTAGGTTGTATCCAACCTCTGGATACCATCGCCGGGCTTGCTGTTGTAGTCGTTCGCGACGCCCAGCTTCAGCTTCCAGCCCGGCGCCGCCAGGGGGATCTCAAAGCCGCTCTCGTGCTCGATGCCGAACTTGTGGAAGTCGGCAAAGGTGGGATCAAACGCGATGTGGTTGGTGAGCTTCCAGACGGCCATCTGGAAGGAGTGGTCGATCTCGATGTCGGCGCCGGTCGAGTGGACGCTGGGCGTATCGGGGTTGTGGTAGCTGTCGTACAGGTAGGCGAGGCCGAGCCGGGCCGTCAGGGTTTCCTTCTTGTTCTTCACAAGGTCGTGGCCCAGTCCGAGCGCCGCAATGTCGTAGAAGGAGATCCCCATGACGCGGTCGAACCCTCCCTCGTCGCGCGCATACCAGGACTCCGCGTCCTGGTAATTGTCGGCGTAGTCGACTCCGGTCTTGAATTGGTTTGCGGACTCCTCGCTGTCGGAGACCTGGCGGTTGAAGTCCGAGTAGAGCTGGAGCGAGTCGACGGAATTGGCCAGGGTGGCCTTGAAGCCGGCTTCGGTGCCGAGCTGGTTCTTGTTGCCGCTTTCGCCGTTCACATTGAGCGATGCCTCAAACTTCCATTTGCGCTCCAGGGCAGCCACCTTGGGGTCCTCGCTTCCCTGCGGCCAGAGGGCCGCAATCTTGGACACGGCCGTGGTGGTGGGGATGTGCGGGTCCGAAATCTGGACCGCACCGTTGGTGGTTGTGACCACGCCCTTGACCCGGACGCCATTGGCGAGGCGGACTCCCGTCGGCTTGTCAGTCGTGACCCCAACCACATCGGCCTGGTTGATGGTCAGGCTGCCGGCGTACTTCGTGTCGATGTAAACACTTCCGGCGTCGATCTTTGTGATCTTACCAACGATCCGGGATCCGTCTTTCGTCTCAACGACATCAGCTCGCAGCCAGGAGATGGCGCATGCGGATAGCGCGAGTGCGAGGACGAGGCGATGCAGGGTTTTGAATGGCATAGGCGAAAGACGAGAATACCAAGATTACCATGGAGACCAAATGTGCCATCCGACGAGACAAATTTCAGGCGGCTTTTGCTTAGGCCGCTGTCCTCGGTGTTAAGGGTAACGTGTACACGGGCGGTCTGGCGCGGGTCCTGTCAAGGTAGGGACGGCCGTCCCCGGCCGTCCGGGCAAACTTTAAGGCCGTTCGTGAGCCCCGGACAAATGGGGTTTATTCAAGACGGGCCGAGGGGCTGTGAATGGCCCTGAGGGGCGTTCCCGGCCGGGCAGGGACGCCCGGCCCTACCTTTAGAAGGCGATTCGGCGCCCCATCCTACGACACTTTGTGATCGTTGAAGTCGTCCGTTCGCAGCGCACAAAGGCCGCCGGACCCGGGCGAACAACCTCCCAAGAGACCGGTAGCCCCGTGCCATTTCGCCCTAACCGGCCCCATCGTACGCACTAGATCCCGGGCGCTGTCTGGAAAGCGAAGTCCGGAGTGGACAACCCTCTCAAGAGATGTTGCGCCTGCCCTGCCGCGGAGGGCCTTGGGTCCAGCCAAAGAATTGAGTCCTTTCCCGTCGGGCAGGGCGCATTGGCGCTCCATCGGCTGAGAGGGTTCGTCCACGACGGACTTCGCCCCTACGTTGAGGGTCTGAGCTTTGGAGCCGGCCAACAGGCTGCTCGACTCTTGGTGGATCAAGGGTTTGCTCGTTGCCATGGCAGTTTCCGCCATCCAACGCCCTGCAATTGCGGTCGCCGACCGCTGGCGGGACTACGAGCTCCTGGATTGCGGCGCGGGCATGAAGCAGGAGCGCTGGGGGCCCTACACCCTCGTCAGGCCGGATCCGCAGGTGCTTTGGCCAGGGCCGGCGACATGGGAAAGGTGGGATGGGTTCTACCATCGGAGCGAAACTGGAGGCGGCCGCTGGGAATTTCGAAGCCCGCTCCCTGAACACTGGGAGATCCGATACGACCCCTTGCGCCTTGTCTTCAAGATCCGGCCGACCTCGTTCAAGCACACGGGGCTCTTTCCCGAGCAGGCGGTCAACTGGGACTGGTTTTCCGAAAGGATCCGCGCGGCGCGGGACAAGGGCCGGGAGGTGAGCGTGCTGAACCTGTTTGGCTACACGGGCGCTGCGACCTGCGCGGTGGCCGCCGCCGGCGCCAGCGTCTGCCACGTCGATGCCGCGGAAGGCATGGTCAAGTGGTGCAGGGAGAACGCCGCCCTAAGCGGGCTATCCGGGGCGCCCATCCGCTACATTGCCGACGACTGCATGAAATTTGTGCGGCGCGAGTTGAAGCGGGGCCGGCGCTACGATGCCGTGATCATGGACCCTCCGACCTTTGGCCGCGGAAGCACGGGCGAGATGTGGCGCCTGGAGGACCACCTCTGGGAGCTGTTGCTGGAGTGCAAGGCAATCCTGAGCGACGCCCCCCTGTTCTTCCTCATCAATGCCTACACGGCGCGGCTCTCGCCCACGGTTGTCGCCAACCTGCTGTCGGGGTTGCTCGGCTCCTCCGGGGGCGAAATCGTCTCGGGCGAGGTCGGCCTGCCGATCGTGAGCGATGGAAAAGTCCTGCCGTGCGGCATCTTCGGCCGATGGTCGGCGCGCTGACGCGCAGGTGAGCCACTTTATGCCCCTGGCCGAAAACTACAACACCCGCGCCCTTGAGCTGCTCTCAAGGGCCTGGAACACGAACGCCCCCGTCATAGCCCAACTGGCACCGATCATCGGGGCAAGCGTGGCTCAGGAGGGCGTTGTCCATACGTTCGGGAGCGGCCACAGCGAGCTCATTTCCCGCGAGATCATAGGCCGGGCCGGGGGCCTCGTCTGCGTCTCCGGGATCATCGACCCGACCGGCGGCTTCATCGAGAATCTTCCCGGCTACGGCGCGCGGCTGGTGGAGCGCCACGACCGCCAGTACCAGCTCCTCCCCGGCGAGGTGATCGTGGTCATCTCGAATTCAGGCAAGAACGGCTCGCCGATCGACGTCGCCCTGTACGCAAAGCAGAAGGGCCTGGTGGTCGTGGCCCTCACGTGCATGGCTATGTCGCGAATCACCCCCTCGCAGCACTCCTGCGGAAAGCGCCTCTTTGAGGTGGCCGACCATGTGCTGGACAATGGGGGCGTCCCAGGCGACGCCATCGTGGATGTTGGTTCGATGGAGTCGCGACCCGTCATGGCGGGCCCCACAAGCACCCTGATCGGGTGTTCCGTGCTGAACTGGCTGATGCTTTCGGTGATCGACTGGCTGAAGGCGAACGGGCATCCCCTCCCGATCCTGCGCAGCCAGAATCTGCCGGGAAGCATCGAGCGGAACCGGCTGCTTGCGCAAAGATACCAGGGGCGCCTCAGCCGCCAACTCTCATGAATCTTTGGGCTTGGTTGCGGATGGGATTGAACCGGATCCTCTCCGGTCGCCTTTCGTTCGCTGCTGCTCACACGGTCGACCTCCGAGGATCCGGTT
>Ga0302319_10000812_pt1 | contig 69931 bp, 62 predicted proteins | sample Bog_T0_2_FD_203319 | JGI IMG/M metagenome (GOLD analysis project Ga0302319, IMG submission 203319) | Peat permafrost microbial communities from Stordalen Mire near Abisko, Sweden - Bog_T0_2 | ecosystem: Environmental > Terrestrial > Soil > Wetlands > Peat | place: Sweden: Abisko, Stordalen Mire...
ACGACCGACGACCACGTCGCCGGCCTGTGCTACATCCCGATTGTCGGCTGGATTTTCGCCATGATCGTGCTCGCCGGCCAGCGCTTCCGCGGCAACCGCGACGTGCGATTCCACGCCTTCCAGGGGCTGTACCTGTTCGTGGTGGTGCTGGTCATCGACTGGGTCTTCAAGCCGATGGCTTCACACAGCCACGTGACATCCGGGCTCAGCGACCTGGTCCAGTTGGGGTTGATCCTGCTCGGCGTCTTCATGCTCGTCAGGACGCGCCACGGCGAGATGATCCGGCTGCCCATCCTAGGCGAACTGGCCGAAAAGTCAGTGGCCGAGCAAAAATAGGGCCGGCCGCGAAAAACGCTGCGCGCCGGGCGGCGAAATGGTATATTTATTCATAAGACTGAATAATTAACCGTCAGCGGAGGATTGCCCCGTCACCATGCCCATGCCGTCCCAACCAGGAAATACGGCCCCTTTCAAGAGTCACCCGACGCGCACCAAGTCGGTGCGCGTGGGCGTGGTTGGATTTCGCGGCTACAGCGGGCTGGAACTGCAGCGCATTCTGGGCGCGCACGCGCGCGTGGAACCGTGGCTGCTGGAGCATCGCCAGGACGCCGCACCCGAGCTGCGCCCGCTGGGCCGCGCCGGCGCGCCGCGGATTCCGGCCACGGCCGAGGCCGCCGTGGAGGCCGGGCTGGCGCTGGTTTTCCTGGCCACGCCGGCCGACGTTTCGATGGAACTTGCGCCCGCGCTGCTGGGGCGCGACATCCGCGTGGTGGACCTGAGCGGGGCCTTCCGTTTGCGCACGGCGGAGAATTATCAGCTCTGGTATAAGGAGCAGCACACGCAGCCGGCGCTGCTGGCCGAGGCGGTGTACGGGCTGCCCGAGTTCTACCGCGAGCGCATACCGGGCGCGCGGCTGCTGGCGAACCCGGGCTGCTATCCCACCGCGGCCAACCTGGCGCTGCGCCCGCTGCTCGTGGCGGGCGTGATCGACCGCGCCTGCGGAATCGTGTGCGACGCCAAGTCGGGCGTCAGCGGCGCGGGCCGCAAGGCGGCGCTCAAGACCAGCTTCTGCGAGGTCGCCGGGAACCTCTCGGCGTACTCGATTTTCAACCACCGCCACGTGCCCGAAGTGCTGCTGAATACGGGCCTGGACGAGGCCGAATTCAGCTTCACCGCGCAGCTCGTTCCGATCGAGCGCGGGATTCTCGAAACGATCTACTTCCGCGTCCGCGCCGGCGTGGCGGCCGAGGAACTGCTGGGCGTCTATCAGAAGGCTTACGCGGGCGAACCGTTCGTGCGGCTCTACGCCCCGGGCACTGTGCCCGACCTGCACGGCGTCGGCTACACCAATTTCTGCGACATCGGCTTCTCGCTGGATGCGCGCTCGCGGCGCGTGGTGGTCGTGGCCGCCATCGACAACCTGGGCAAGGGCGCGGCTGGCCAGGCGGTGCAGAACATGAACCTGATGCTCGGCTTCCCCGAGACGGAAGGGCTGGCGTGAAGGTCCTGATCAAGCTCGGCGGCAGCCTGCTGGACGATCCGGCCCTGTGCGCGTCCATCGCCGCGCAGATCGCCGCCCTTCCGGTGGGAGTGCAGGCTGTGGTGGTGCACGGCGGCGGCAAGCAGATGACCCGTTTTCTGGCCGAGCGCGGCGTCGAGAGCCGGTTCGTCGATGGCTTGCGAGTCACCACCCCCGAGGTCGCCGATGCGGTGTTGAAGGTGTTTGCGGGCAGCGTGAACAAGCACCTCGCCGGCGCATTGCTGGCCGCTGGCGCGCCGGCCGTGGGCCTCAGCGGCATCGACGGCGGGCTGGCCGTCGCGCGGCAGCTGAACCCGGCTCTGGGCGCGGTGGGACGCATCGAGCGCGTCGATAGCCGGCTGCTCGACGTGCTGATCGAAGGCGGGTATCTGCCCGTGGTGGCGTGCGTCGCGGGCGGCGAGCGCGGCGAGGTTTTCAACGTCAACGCCGACCAGATGGCGGTCGCCTGCGCGTGCGCCTGGAAAGCGGAGAAGCTGTGGTTCCTGACCGACATTGCCGGCGTGAAGGGCGCCGACGGAGCCCTCATCGGCCGGCTCATGCCATCGCAGGCACGCCATTTGATCGAGACCGGCGTGGCCACGCTCGGCATGCAGGCCAAGCTGGAGTCGGCGTGCGAAGCCCTGGCGCACGGCATCGGCGAGGTGCGGATCGCGCCCGGCGCGGAACCGGATATCCTGGCGCGGCTCGTTTCCGCGCAAACCGGTGCGGCGCCCGGCACGGCACTGGTCCCGGAGCAGGCCGCATGAAGCCCGCGGACGGCCGCGTCCTGCGCAAAGCGAAAATGAGCGACATCCCGCGCCTGATCGAGCTCATCAACGGCTTCGCCCGCGATGGGACGATGCTGCCGCGCACCGAATTCGAGCTCTCCGAAGGCATCCGCGACTTCACGATTCTGCTCGCCGACGGCGTCATCCTGGGCTGCGCGGGTCTGCATTTCTACGGCCCTACGATCGCCGAAGTGCGGTCGCTGGCAGTCGATCCCGCCTGTCAGGGCAGCGGCGCCGGCCAGGCTCTGATGGACGCACTGGAACGCGAAGCGCGGGAATACGAACTGGATATTGTCTTCGCGTTCACATATGTGCCCGGCTTTTTCGCGAAAATGGGCTATCACGAAGTGGAACGCGGCGAATTACCGTTAAAAACCTGGAAAGACTGCCTGCGCTGTCCGAAATTCCAGGCGTGCGACGAAATTGCCGTCGTCAAGTTGCTGAAGCCAGACGCTTCCCTGCAGCACGCCGCGCCTCTCGAAACCGGCCTGGTTCAACTCGCCGACGCGCGCCAGAACTGACTGCCGGGCCCGGATTAAACAGCCCCTCCGGCGACTGATGCGCGAATTACGCCGCCATTTCCACCTAATAGAAAATAATTATCGACCCTTCATGCGAATTCCGCTTTCCCAAGAAAAGTGAGAATTTTCGCGTTATGTTCCACTCATTCGCAAGGAGGGCAAGATCGCCGCTATGCGAGCCCTGACAGTCGATATCCAGCAAGCGAAAGGGCGCTTCCTGTGCAGTACCATTTTCCGCCCCAGCGGGAAGAAGTTGATGGCCAAGGGTCACCAGTTGACCGACGAAGACGTGCGATTGCTCGTCACCGAGGGGATGAACGAGGTCTGGGTGACCGAGTTGGAGGATGGCGAAGTTTCGGAGGATGAAGCCGTACTCCAGATGTCGGCCGTCATCGGCTGCGGCTCACTCGAGGTTCGGCCCGCTCCCGGCGGGCGGGCCAATCTCCTCGCGACCGAGCCGGCCTGCGTGCTGGTGGACGACGAGTTGCTGCGGCAGTTGAACTGCACCTCCAGCGTGGCCATCGCCACGCTACCCAACTACTCTTACGTCACAACCGGCGTGCGCGTCGCCACCGTGAAGAGCGCGCCCTTCGCCGTGCCGGGGCAACAACTGGAAACCATGTTGTCGATGCTCAAGGAACGCGGCCCGCTGCTGCAGGCCCGCCCCGTGCGATCGCCTTCTCTGGGGCTGCTGTATTGCGACCCCACCAGCGGAGAAAAGGCGCGCCAGCAGCTCGAGCCGGTGGTGCGGCAGAAGACCGACGGCTACGCCGGCCTGCGCCGCTTCGCCTTGCATTGCATCGAGGATGAGGTGCACACCGCCCAGGCGCTGCTGCGCATGCTGGGCTACAAGCCCACGGCGATTATCGTGGCCTCGACCACGGCGCCGGCCGGCCCGGAGGACGCCGTCGGCCGCGCCATGGTGCGCATCGGCTGCCACATTGAGCGCTTCATGGCTCCGGTCGAGCCCGGGAACCTGCTCCTGCTGGGGTATAAGGACGACGTCCCTATCATTTCCGCTCCGGCCTGCTTCCGTTCGCCCCGGCTGAACATCGTGGACCTGGTGCTGCCGCCTATGCTTTCGAGATACCGGGTCTCCGGATGGGAGATCTCGGGTCTCGGTCTGGGAGGCCTGCTGGCATAGCGTTCTCCGTTCCGCCGCCCTTTTAGTTGTTTCTCCTCCACGGGCGGCGGGATGTGCAAAAGGCCGGGCGTTGTCGCAGCGCGCCCGGCCTATTTTTTGCGCCCCGCCGGGCCCCGGCCCGGGCGGCGCGCGATTCCATCGTTCGCCGGATGTGCCTAGGAAGATCCACCGGCGGAAGAGACTTGCTTTGGGCTAGCATCCAGGTGCCCCGCCAGCCAACGCCGGCACACTTCCAGCAATTGCGCCTTCATGATCGGCTTGGCCAGGAAATCGTCCATTCCGGCCTCCAGGCACTGGTCCCGCTCGTTGTTCAGCACGCCCGCCGTCAGCGCGCAGATCGGAGCGCGGACCCGGCTCGTGGCGGCCTCGATGCGGCGAATCGCCCGGGTCGCTTCGATGCCGCCCATCTCGGGCATCTGCAGATCCATGAGCACCAGGTCATACGGCGCTTTGGCCACCAGCGCCACCGCCTCGCGCCCGTTCAGCGCCGTCTCCAGCTTGGCGCCCAGATCGGCCAGCATGAGCACGGCGATGCGGCGGTTCACCGCGTTGTCCTCGGCCAGAAGAATGCGCGGCGTGCGCGTTCCGGCCGGCGCGCCGCCGCCGGGCTGCTCCGACGAAGCCGCCGGTTGTTGCGTCGCCAGCAGCGCCCGCAGCCGGCTCACCAGCCAGGGCTCGTCCAGAAACGCGATGACGCCGGCCTCGCGCGCCGCCTCCCGGTCAGCCTCATCCATCCGGCCCAGCGCGGCGATCCGCGCCTGGCGGCGAATCGAGCGCACTTGCCGGCACCATCCGCTGGCGCCGCCCCAGGCCTCGAACAACGGGAGCTTCCAATCCACGATCCACACCGCAAATGCCGCCGCCACCTCCGGATCGAGCTCCTCGACGTGGGACACGCACGCCACCTCCGCGCCGAGTTCCTCGAGCACCGCCACCAGCCGGTCGCGGCTCGCTCCCGGGTTCAGCGCCACGCCATACAGGCCGCACGGCGGCGGCGCCGGCCGGGGCGCCGAAGGCTGCAGCGGGAACCGGCACCAGAAGCGGCTCCCCTGGCCCGGCGTGCTCGCGCAGTCGATCTCGCCGCCCATCAGCTCCGACAGTTTGCGGCAAATCGCCAACCCCAGCCCGGTGCCTCCGAATCGCCGCGTAGTCGAGGCGTCGGCCTGGCGGAAGCTCTCGAAGATGTAGGGCAGCGATGCCGGCTCGATCCCCACTCCCGTGTCCTCCACCGCCAGCACCACATCCATGCCGTCCCCCGCCGCGCGCCCTTCCGCCGGCGGCGCCTTGCTGAGCTCCACCCGGATCGTGCCGTGTTCGGTGAACTTGGCCGCGTTCGAAAGAAAATTGATCAGAATCTGGCGGATCCGCGCCGGGTCGCCCTGGAACATCCCGCGGCACTCCGGCGAGAAATCCAGAATCACGTCCAGACCTTTGCGCAGCGCCGCCGGCAGCACCACCTCGACACAGTCCTCGATCGCCGACCGCAAATCGAAATCGATGTGCTCCAGCGTCATCCGGCCGGCTTCGATCTTGCTCAAATCGAGAATGTCGTTGATCACCCGCAGCAGACTCTGGCTGGAACTCCGGATCATCCCCGCGTACTCCCGCTGGGCCACGTCCAGCGGCGTGTCCATCAGCAGGCTCGAGCTGCCGATCACCGCGTTCAGCGGCGTCCGTAGCTCGTGGCTCATCACCGCCAGAAACTCGCTCTTGGCGCGATTGGCTTCGATCGCCGTCTGGCGCGACTCCTCCAGCGTCCGTTGCGCCAGGCGGTCCTGAGTGGTCTCCCGGAAGACGAAGATCCGCCCCAACTCGAAGATCGCGCGCACCCGCAGCGGCGTCACCGAGACGCGGAAATGGCGGCTGACGCCATTCTGCTCGATTTCGATTTCCATCCCTGGTGGCGGCAGGCTGGCCAGGTCCACGGTCTCCGTCGACTCCGCCCGGCGCACCTGGTTGACCAACTGCCGCCCCGGAATCGACGCATCCCGCCCCAGCAGCGCCGCCGCCGCCGGATTGCCCGTCAGCACACGGCCCTCCCGGTCCACCACCAGCACCGGATCGGGCAGTTGTCTGAGCAGCTGGTCGTACACCACCGGCACCATGTCGAATAACCGGAACTGCCCCAGCCCGAAGGTCAGCAGGACGGCGCAGGCGGTCAATCCGAAGGGCGTAAAATCGAAGCCCGGAAACGGTCCCACGCCGCTCTCGAACAGGATCGCCGCCGCCGCCGGCAGGGCGATGGCGACCAGGTACATCCCCAGCCGCATCAGGTAATGCTTCGAACCCGGCAGGATGAACCGCAGCAGCGTCAGCGCGCAGCCCATGCTGAACACCGCCGAGTAACCGAAATGGAAGTAAAACCACGGCCCGCGAGTGGCCTCGAACATCCGCAGTCCGCCGCGCGTGAAGACCTCGAAGTTCTGGTACACCAGGTGGTGCCAGTCGTTGGTCCACACCAGCGCCAGCGTCATCACCGGCATCACCAGCGCCGTGGCCAGCAGCACGTAGTTGCGGCCGCCCAGCTCGCCTTTGTAATCCAGCAGCAGGAACAGCCAGCACACCGGCAGCAGCGCGTAACACAGAAACTCCGTCCGTTTCAGCAGCCACAGCAGATCGTAGGACGGCAGCAGTTGCCAGAATCCGTCCAGAATGCACCACGCCGCCGCCACACACAGCAGCAGCACCAGTCCCCGCAGCCCGGGCGCTTCCCAGCGCAGCGCGCAGATGCTCGCCAGCCACAACAGCAGCGCGGCGCTGGTGAACAGCAGCGTGGTGAGGACGATCGCCTCGCTCATGCGCTATGCCCCACCAATTCTCGCGATGACAATTCTAGCCTCCTGAAAGATAATGCACGCGCCTTGGCCCGTGATTTACGGTCTCGCGCCGAGCGGATCATTCGGCTTTCGCCAGCCGTGGCCGGCCTCTCGCTGCGCGGAGGCTTCTGTGGCAAGATTACACCTATTCCCCATCGTTTTCACCTATTCTCAAGACCTTACGGCATAACTCCGCCGGCTACGGCAGCGGTTGGGCCGGAACGCCTAGCGCATTCCCATTACGATTGGCCGCGCCGGCACGCCGTCCGGAACCGCGAGTGGCCGCCGCCGCGACCGTTCGGAAAACATTGCTACAATCAAGCACCGCGACCCGTCATGAACTACGTACAGGACCTCTGGCAAGACGTCGAGCGCATCCGCGCGCAGGCGCCGCTGGTCCACAACATCACGAATTTCGTGGTCATGAACACCACGGCCAACGCGCTGCTGGCGCTGGGCGCTTCGCCGGTGATGGCGCACGCCGTCGAGGAAGCGCGCGAGATGGCCGCTCTCGCCGGCGCGCTGGTGCTCAACATCGGCACGTTGAGCCCGCCTTGGATCGAGGCCATGCTCGAGGCCGGCAACGAGGCCAATCGCCGCGCCATCCCGGTCGTACTGGACCCCGTCGGCGCGGGCGCCACGCACTTCCGCACCAAGACCCTCCAGGACCTGCTGGGCGCACTCCAGGTCGCCGTCATCCGCGGCAACGCCTCCGAGATCCGCGCCTTGTTTTATGCCGAACAGACAACCCGGGGCGTCGACAGTCGGCACGCTTCCGAAGAAGCGCTGAACTCAGCCGTGGCGCTCGCAGGGGCCTGCCGGACGGTGGTTTGCATCAGCGGCGCCACCGACTTGATCGTCTCCGCCGAGCGTGTGATGCGCGTTGCCAACGGCCATCCGCTGATGCCCCGCGTCACCGGCCTGGGCTGCACCGCCTCGGCCCTGATCGGCGCTTTCGCGGCGGTCAATCCCGCGCCCTTCATGGCCACGGTCCACGCCATGGCGGTCATGGGCATTGCCGGCGAGATCGCCGCTGAGCGCTCGCCCGGACCCGGCAGCCTGCAGGTGCAATTCCTCGACGCGCTCTATCTCCTGAAGCGCGAGGACATCGAGGCGCGTCTAAAAATCGCAGAGGATTGATACCGGCCGCCGGCGCATCGCGGACACGCGGGTCCGGAACCCCGCGCGAACCTGACCGGGCGCCGCGCATGGCGCTATAATCGATCCAATTTCTGTTCAGAGGGGTGCTATGTCTGTAATGCCTTCTGCGGAGGCTGCCGCGCTCGGCGGCGCCACCGCTCCGCTGGTCAACGACTTCAGTATCCAGGTGGCTACCGTGAACGGCTCCGGCAGCCAGACCGCCAACACCGTGCTCATGCGCTCCATCTTCCAGATGGGCGTTCCAGTCTCCGGCAAAAACCTGTTCCCATCCAACATCGCCGGCCTGCCCACGTGGTTTACCATCCGCGCCAGCCGCCACGGCTACATCGGCCGTAAAAAAGAGATCGACTTTCTGATCGCGATGAACCCCGAGACGGCGCAGGAGGACGTCGCCGAGCTCGCGCCCGGCTCCGCCGTGATCTACGACGAGGGGCTGAAACTCAACGCGCGGCGCGACGACCTGCATTTCTACCCCGTGCCCTTCGACAAGCTCGTCGCCCCGGTCTGCCCTGACGCCAAGCTGCGCAAACTGGTGCGCAACATGCTCTACGACGGCGTGGCGGCGCAGTTGTTGGGTCTCGATCTCGACGAAGTGAAAACGGCGCTCTTCCGCCAATTCGGCGCGAAGAAGCAGCGCGCGGCCGAGCTGAATTGGAACGCCGTGCTGGCAGGCCACGAGTTCGCGCGCTCGAGTCTCACCAAGACCGACCGTTGCCGCGTCGAGCGCATGAACGCGACCGCCGGCAAGATCATCATCGACGGCAACTCGGCCGCGGCCATGGGCTGCGTCTTCGCCGGCGTGACGGTCGTCACCTGGTATCCCATCACGCCGTCGTCCTCGCTCGTGGAAACGATGATTGGCTACATGCGGCGCTGCCGCATCGACCCCGCCACCGGCCAGGCCACCTACGCCATCGTGCAGGCCGAGGATGAACTGGCCGCCATCGGCATGGTAGTCGGCGCATCCTGGGCCGGCGCGCGCGCCATGACCGCCACCTCGGGTCCCGGCATTTCGCTGATGTCCGAATTCGTCGGCCTGGCTTACTACGCCGAAATCCCGGCCGTCATCTGGGACGTACAGCGCGTCGGGCCTTCCACCGGCCTGCCCACGCGCACCCAGCAGTGCGACATTCTCAAGAACGCCGTGCTCTCCCACGGCGACACGCGCCACCCGCTGCTGTTCCCGTCCTCTCCCGAAGAGTGCTTCACGTTCGCCCAGACCGCGTGCGACCTGGCCGAGCAGTTTCAGACGCCGGTTTTCGTCAACTCCGATCTCGACCTCGGCATGAACAATTGGATGGCCGATCCGTTCGAGTATCCCGAAAAGCCGCTGCAGCGCGGCAAGGTGCTCACCAAGGAAGACCTCGATCGGCTGGGCGGCTTCGCACGCTACGCCGACGTCAACGGCGACGGCGTCGGCTGGCGCACCCTGCCCGGCACCGCGCATCCCAACGCGGCCTACTTCACGCGCGGCAGCGGCCACAACGCCAAGGCCGGCTACACCGAAAAGCCCGCCGATTATGTCGCCAACGTGGACCGCCTCAGCCGCAAGTTCGAATCGATTCGCGGCGCGGTGCCCCCGCCGGTCGCCGATGTAGGTAAGAACGCCCGCATCGGCATCGTCTATTGCGGCACCTCGAAATACGGCTGCGAAGAGAGCCGCGACCAGTTGCGCGCCGAGTACGGTATCGAGACCAGTTCGCTGCGCCTGCGCGCCTATCCCTTCAACCAGGATCTCGACGAGTTCATCGCGCGCCATGACCGTGTCTACGTCGTCGATCAGAACCGCGACGCGCAACTGCTCTCGCTGATGCGCCTCGATCTCGATCCCCAGCTTTGCATCCGCCTGCGCAGCATACGCCACTACGGCGGCCTGCCGCTGGATGCGCGTACGGTCACCGAAGAGCTGATCCACCAGGAGGCCCTATGAGCACCGCCCAGGCGCCGCCGCCCAAGAAGACCAATCGCGTGGGCCTGGAGGTCATCAGCTATCGCGGCTCGAAGACCACGCTGTGCGCCGGCTGCGGCCACAACTCCATCACCGAGCGGCTGATCGAATGCTTCTTCGAGATGGGCATCGAGCCCTGGCGCGTGGCCAAGTTCTCCGGCATCGGCTGCTCGTCGAAGTCGCCCGCCTATTTCCTCGGCATGTCGCACGGTTTCAACGGCGTGCACGGGCGCGCGCCGGCCATCGCCACCGGCGCCATGCTGGCCAACAAAAATCTGCTGGGCATCGTCGTCACCGGCGACGGCGATACGGTCTCGATCGGCATCGGCCAGTTCATCCACATGCTGCGCCGCAACGTCCCGTTGATTTACATCATCGAGAACAACGGCGTCTACGGGCTGACCAAGGGCCAGTTCTCGGCGACCTCGGATGCCGGCGCGAAATCGAAAAGCGGCGTGGTGAATGAGCTGCAGCCGGTGGATTGCTGCGTCGAGGCGATTCAGATCGGCGCGACCTTCGTGGCGCGCTCTTTCTCCGGCGACAAGCGCCAGCTCCAGGCGATTCTCAAGGCCGCCATCGCCCACCGGGGGCTGAGCGTGATCGATGTCATCTCGCCCTGCGTCACCTTCAACGACCACGAGGGTTCGACCAAGAGCTACAGCTTCATGAAGGATCACGACGAGCCGCTGCACGAGCTCGATTTCGTGCCCTTCTTCACCGACATCGAAGTCGAGATCGAAGAGGGCGCGGTCCAGGACATCGAGATGCACGACGGCTCGCGACTGCGGCTCCACAAACTGGAGCGCGACCACGATCCCACCGACCGGCTGCGGGCCCTTTCCCTCATCCAGGCTTCCAAGGAAGCCAGCGAGGTCCTCACCGGCGTGCTGTATCTGGACACCGCGCGCGAGAACTTTCTCGAGTTATTGAACACCGTGGATCAGCCTCTGGCGACGCTCGACGCGGCCCGCACGCGGCCCTCACGCGAAGCACTGCAAACATTGATGGATGAACTGCGTTAGCGGTGACGCCGCGGCGCCGCGACGTGCGTGCCGAATGTCGCGTCCGGCCTGATTCTCAGCCGTACGCCACTGGATTGCGCGCCAGCCACTGCTCGTCGCGCGTCGAATGGACGTTCCTCGCCGCGCCCGTCGCCGCGGCCGCGATCAGCCGCCGCGTGCCCCATGCCATCAGCCCGCCCAGCGCCAGCGCTCCGCCCACCAGCGCCCCGGCCAGCGCGCCTTGCAGCGGCTTTTCGTCGTCGCTCAAATAGCCGGTCAGCGATCCGACGAAGGCGCCGATCGCGGCCGCCTTCCAGGCCCCGTGCGCCGAGTGCGCCAGGTCGGCCTGCACGTCTTCCCGTAGCAGAGCTTCCTTCACCGCGCCGTGCGCGCCTTCATAGCCCGAGTCCAGCAACTCGCGGCTATCGGCGACGTTCGATTTCAGCCAGTGGTCGACTTTCATGAGATCTCTGCCTTATTATCACGCCTTTCCACCCGCCGCGCAGGACGCATGGCAGACCGCCCGGCCGCGTCTCCCGTGGTATCCTCAAAGTGGATGTTTACCTCCCCGCGTGGGAGCCTCAAAGCCCTACCCTGCCTCTCTCCCGACCACGCCATCGTTCGTCCCGCCGGAACTCTTCCCGCCGGACCGAGAGCCCGAATCCTGCCCCCGAGGCGCGATGATATCTAAAGTCACTCTGAACCGTACGCTGGACAGCTTTTTCGGTACCCGGGATGAGAACATCCGCGTACTCGAAAGCGGCCTCGGCGTGCTCATGCGCCTGACCTCCGACGCTTTTGAAATCGAGGGCGACGAGGCCCAGGTGGCCCGCGCCGAGAGGATCGTCCAGGATTATCTGAACCTGGTCGAGAACGGCCAGCGCCTTCCTGCCGCGGATTTGAACAGCTATCTGCGCGTGCTCTCGGCGGACCCGGGCGTGACCTTCAAGGAACTCGTGGACAGCGGCAAGAATCGCAATTTCGGCAAGCGCACGGTCGTGCCGAAGACCGTCAATCAGCGCGTGTATCTCGACATGATCGAGAAGCTCCATCTGGTCATCGGCGTCGGTCCCGCCGGCACCGGGAAGACCTACCTGGCGGTCGCCATGGCGGTCTCGGCGCTGTTGAACAAACAAGTGCAGCGCATCATCCTCACGCGGCCGGCCGTCGAGGCCGGCGAACGCCTGGGCTTCCTGCCCGGCACGTTGCAGGAAAAAATCGACCCCTACCTCCGGCCGCTCTACGACGCGCTGTTCGACATGATCGAAGGCGATAAGGTCGAGAAGCTGATGGAGCGCAATTTCATCGAGGTGGCCCCGCTGGCCTTCATGCGCGGCCGCACGCTCAACGATAGTTTCATCATCCTCGACGAAGCCCAGAATTCCACGCCCGAGCAGATGAAAATGTTCCTCACGCGCCAGGGCTTCAACTCGCGCATGGTGGTCAACGGCGATCTGACGCAGATCGATTTGCCGCTCGGCCGCCGCAGCGGATTGCAGGACGCGGTCGACGTGCTGCACGGCGTCGACGGCATCGGCTTCGTCTATTTCGACGAGCGCGACGTGGTCCGCCATCCGCTCGTGCAGCGCATCGTGCGGGCCTACGAACGCTATGGCGAAATGAACGGCGCAGGCCGCCAGATGGCGCTGAAACTCGAGCAGCCGGCCGAGGCTCCGGCCGCCGCCGTGCCGGACAAACCGCCCGAGCCGGGACCGGCACTGAATTAAAATCCATGTCCTCTGCAGACGGCACTACGGGCCCCCGCGCGGCCTCCCGCGAATCTTTGATGATCTATGAACACGCCCCGCGCACACTGCGCCGCCGCGAGTTCAACGCGTTTGCCGAAACCGTGTGCGAACACGTCGCCGGCGGCCGCCGCTTCTGCTGCCTGCTGACCAACGACGCAGCGCTGCGCCGCATGAACCGCCAGTTCCGCGCGATCGACTCTCCGACCGACGTGCTCAGCTTTCCGCTCTCGTCGCCCGGCGGCGCGCTGGGCGATATTGCCATCAGCGTGGATCGCGCGCGCGAGCAGGCCGCGGTCTACGGCCACGATCTGGCAACCGAACTGCGCGTTCTGCTGCTGCACGGCGTCCTGCACCTGCTGGGCCACGATCATTCCTCCGACGCTGGAAAAATGCGGCGCATGGAAGTCCGGTGGCGCCGTGAATTCGGGCTGCCGGCGGGCGTCATCGAAAGAGTGACAAAACAGAAAGCGGCGCGCCAACGGAGCGCGCGCCAGTCCGCCGCGGGAGGCGGCCAGCGATGATCGTCGTCGCCGGCCTGGCCCTGGCCGGGCTGTTGCTGCTGGTCAGTTTCGTCCAACTGCTGAGCCTCGAAGCGATGCGTCTCCGCTCGCGCGACTCCGCGGCTCTCGAGTATTTCAAACAACACCTGCAGCAGCGCCTGGGCGCGGACACCGATCAAGGCACGCTGGCCTATTCGCTGGCCAAGCACACGCTGCTGGTGGCCACCGGCGCGGCCTTCGCCATCCTGGCGTTGCGCACGGGCGGCGGCGCTATGGCCGCGGCGCAGAGCTTTGCGGCGGCGTGGCTGGTGATGCTCGCGTTTTCTTACATCGGCCCGCAACTGCTGTACCGCCGCACGCGCGCCGAGTGGGTCGAGCCGCTGATCCCGTTTCTTAAGATCATCGCCGCCGTCTTCCGCCCGCTCACCGCGGTGCTGAAGTTCCTCGAGTCGCTGTTTGAAATCGGCTCGCCACCCAACGGCGCCGACAAACCGGCGACGCCCGGCGAGGAGATCGAAGCGCTGATTTCGGCTGGCGAAGAAGAGGGCATCATCGAAAAGGAAGACAGCCGCCTGATCCAGAGCGTGGTGGCGTTCGGCGATAAACGCGTGCGCGAGGTGATGACGCCGCGCCCGCAGGTGGTGTGGATCGACGTGTCGCGGCCGCTCGAGGAGCTGCGTCGACTGCTGAAAACCGAGCGCTATTCGCGCATCCCCATCGGCGAGGGCGGCATCGACCGCCTGATCGGTTTCGTCCACGTACGCGATTTGTATGAGCTGGACGACGAGCAGCGCAAGACCAAAACCATCCGCGAGCTGATGCGCGAAATCGAAGGCGTGCCCGAGACCAAGCCCGTTCCGGAGCTGCTGCGCGAGATGCAGACCGACGGCCGGCACATCGTCTACGTGGTCAATGAATACGGCAACGTGGCCGGCATCGCCACGCTCGAGGATCTGTTCGAAGAGGTCTTCGGCGAGATCTTCGACGAGCATGAACCGGCGCGCGACTTCGAGCGCGGCCCGGACGGCTCGATCACGCTCTCCGGCAGTTGCGACGTCGATCGGTTGGAAGAGTACTTCGGATTCCGCCCCGCCGAGGGCACCGCGGCGGCCACCGTCGGCGGCCTGGTGACGGAATGGCTCGGCGCCGTGCCGGAGCCGGGCACGGTGGTGCGGCGCGAAGGCCTGGCGATCGAGGTGCTGGCCGCGGACGGAATGCGCGTCGAGAGCGTCCGCATCCGCTCCTGCAAAGACCAGGAAAACGGGAAAGAGGACGCATGAGCAAACACCGGACGCGCAGAAAACCGGGCGCGGAGAGCACCCATCGCTCCGGTTTCGTCTCCATCTTGGGACGGCCGAACGCGGGCAAGTCGACGCTCGTGAATGCACTGGTGGGCCAGAAGATCGCCATCGTCACCGACAAGCCGCAGACCACGCGCACATCGATTCAGGGCGTGTGGACCTCGGACGCCGCGCAGATCGTCTTTCTCGACACGCCCGGCATCCACGACGCCGCGACGCCCATCAACCGCCGCATGATGAAGGCCGTGGCCAGCGCGCTCGACGGGCGCGACCTGCTGCTGTTCGTCGCCGACTCGACGCGCGAGCCGCGCCCCGAGGACCAGCAGGCGCTGGAGTGGGTCAAGCGCAGCCATACGCCGGCCTTCGCCGTGCTCAACAAGGTCGATCTGTTGAGCGACAAAGGGCTGCTGCTCCCGTTGACCGAGGCCTACAAAAGCTGGCACGAGTTCGTGGAATTCTTCCCCATCTCCGCGCAAACGGGCGAGGGGCTGGACGAGTTGCGCGCTGCGATTATTCAGCGCCTGCCGCTGGGCCCGGCCTGCTTCCCCGCCGATTATCTGACCGATCAGCCCGAGCGTTTTCTGGTGGCCGAAGCGATCCGCGAGAAGGTGCTGCTGGTCACGCGCCAGGAGGTGCCGCACTCGGTCGCGGTGACCATCGACGAATGGACCGAGACGCCGCGGCTGGTCAAAATCGCGGCCACGATTCACGTCGAGCGCGCCGGCCAGAAGCCGATCGTGATCGGCGCGGCGGGCTCGCGGCTGAAGGAGATCGGCACCCAGGCGCGCATCGACGCCGAGACGCTGCTCGGCAAAAAGATGTTCCTCCAACTCTTCGTAAAAGTCAGCGAGAAGTGGCGCGAGCGCGAGGAATTCCTCAACCAGCTCGACTGGCGCACCGCGCTCTCGGCGTCCATAGAGACCACGGACTCGCCGCTCGCGCCCCCGGCTCTCGCGGAAACAACCGGCTCCGCGGAGGGCGGGAATGAGCATAATGGAAAGTAGCTGTTATGACACGTGCAATCGTTCTGCTCTTTGCGGCTCTTCTGGCCTTCGGTCCGGTTTGGGGCTCGCAGGCCTCCGACGACAAAATCTATGACCAGGTGCGCCTCAAACTGGTCAGCGACCCCGACGTCAAAGGCGGCGCCCTCGATGTGCAGGTGAAGGACGGCGTGGTGACCCTGCGCGGCGCCGTGACCTCCGACCGGGGCAAACAGAAGGCCGAGCACCTGACCAAGAAGGTGAAGGGCGTCCACGGCGTGGTCAACGAGCTGACCATCAAGGTGCAATAGCGCCGCGCGCTATTTCCAACGCTTGAGCTGCGCCGCCGCCTGGCGGAAAAACTCGTCGAGCGCCTTGAGCGAGGCCTCCGAGAGGTCCCGCAGCGTGATCGATACCACCAGCCGCCCGCGCTGTTCGAGCGCCATCTGCGTCGCCAAAAACTGCGCCCGGTGGTAGTCCGCCTTGTAGCCCGCCTCAGGTATCGCTTCGGCCTTCTCGCTCAGTAGCACGGTGGACAGGCACCGCCCATGGCCGATCACCATCTCGTGATACGAGTGGTTCATCGCCGGGCCTTCATAGACGTCGGCGGGCATCTTCAAGCCGGCACGAAATACCAGCGCGGCGGCGCGCTCCAGCACCTGGCGCAGCTTCCTGCCGGGCGCGTGGTAGCGCGTGTCTCCAAAAAACGTCAGCTCGCCGTACTCCACCACGCCCGCCTCGGCCAGTTGGCCGAGCAGCGCGGCGTAGGCTGAGGCGGCATCCCGCGCCTTCATCTCGAAGCCGCACGGTAGGCGGTCGTAGTGCAGCGCCACGCCGCCGCGCCAGCGCGCCTGCCGCGGGCTGGTCTTGAGCTGCTTCCACTCTTTCGTGTTTTCGATCCCGCCCTGAAAAACCGAATTCTCATACAGCGGTTGGGCGATCGATTTGTACAACTCGACGCCGGGCTGCGTGACGAAGTTCATCGCCCGCAGCCAGCCCAGCGCGAAAACTGTGTAGTGGATGAACTGCAGGTAGCGCGAGAGCGGCGCTTCGGCCGGCAGCGTGAGCACGGCCAGCGGATAGCCGCTGCGGCGCAGCAGCGTCAGCTTGCGGCGGTCGGCGGCGGGCTCGCCCTGGCGTCCCACGAGCAGGAACGCGCGGTCCTGCCGCGCGTCCTTCGGAGCTCGATAGTCGGCCATACGCAGCGGCTCGTTGATGATCACTTTCAGACCGAGCTGCTCGCTTTTGCCGAGGCTCTCCTCGAAGTTCTGCTTGGTCCAGAGCGCCGCGCCGCCGAGCGAGCGGGAGAGCGCGAGCGTCACCTTGTCGCGTCCCGCGAGGCCCTGTTGATGCAGGAACGCCGCCAGGCGGAAGGCGGCCGCAATCTCGTCCACCCTGAGGAACGTGCCACTGATCCAGGCGCGCAGCGGGACGCCGGCCAGGCCCAGCGGGTACAGGCTGCCGCGCGTCAGCGGCGCGCTGTGCCGCCCGGCGGTGGCATAACCGTCGTCAAGCTGCAACGCGACGCGGCGGTACTGACGGCGCGCGGCGAACTGGTCCAGCAATGAGCCCGTGAGCGTCAGGTAAATGAAATTGGGTCGGCTGTCGAGCCCCAGTCCGTCGTACAGCGCGGCCAGCTTCTCGAGATTCACGACCGGCTCATACGACGTCATACCCAGCGCCATGCCCACCACCAGCGTCGAGGCCAGTGCGGCCCGCAGCGAGCCGGCGCGGTGCTTCATGTCGGCCACGATCGCCTTCAGCTTGGCCGGGTCGGTCGAGTCGAGAACGTACAGCTTGGGCCCGCGCTTCAGCAGCCCGCAAGCCAGGTACATGGCCTTGTCCTCGGCCGAGCCGCCCATCCCCGCCCACACGACAAACTTCAGGTTGACCCCGTGCTTCGCGCGGATCGCGTCCTTCAAGTCGTCGAGTTCGTCCAGGATCAGGCGCGGCCATTCGGGATGCTTTTCGGCCAGCCAGCTCAGGTGGAAAACTCCGTAGCAATTCCTCGTCACCTGGCCGCCGGGCGCGGTTTCCATGCCGATGCCGATCAGCTCGTTGCGCGACGCGTCGAGAGCCGCGACGCCGTGGCGCCGCGCCTTCGCATCCAGCGCTTCGAGACGCGCCAGGACCTTCTTTTCCTCGAACCGGTATGCCATCTCGTCCGACGGCGGCCGATCGTTATCCAGGCGCAGGACCACTCGATTGTTTTATCACAGGGCCGAGGCTGTGGCTGGGCCGAATCGGAGCGGCCGGCGATGGTATGGTGGCAACATGAGGCGCGGGTGTGCGATCGCGCTGGCGGCGCTGGCGCTGGGCGCGTGGGCGGCCGTGCCGCAGAGGGCTCCGGTTTCGGGCCCGTTGGAGGCGGCATGGTTCGCCAGCGGACGCTAGCTCTCGAGCACTCGCTCGACCGGTTCCTGCAAACCACGCTGCTCGCTCTGCTGGCCAGCGGCTACCTGGCGCTGGCCCTGTCCGGCGCGCTCGACCGGGCCTGCCTGGTGGCCGGCGCGCTGGTGCTCGCGGCGCGCGCGGCGCAGCTCACGGGCCTCGTGCGCTTCATCGTCCCCGAGCGCTGGGCCAGCCGCGCCACGGCCTGTTACCTGCTGTTCGTGCCCGCGGATTACCTGCTGATCTCGCGCGATCCGATTCGAACCACGGTGCACGTGATCGTCTTCGCGGCGGCAGTGAAAGTGCTGTCGGCGCGCACCGGCCGCGACTCCGCGCTCGTGGGCCTGATCGCGTTTCTCGAGATGTTAACCGCGGCGCTCGGTTCCACCAGCGTGGCGTTTCTATTGCTGTTGATGCTGTTCTGGGCCGCAGCGCTGGCGGCTCTGGCGAGCGCGGAAATCCGCGGCGCGATGCGCGGCCGGGCGACGGTGGCCGGCGCTTCCGCCATCGGTGGACGGTTGGTCGCGCTGAGCGGCGTGGCGGGCCTGGGCGTGCTGGCGCTGAGCGTGGCGCTGTTTCTGGTGCTGCCGCGCACGGCGCGCGTGGCCCTCGAGCGGCTGCTGCCCGGCGCGCAACGCGTATCGGGCTTCGCGCCGGAGTTCACGCTGGGGCAGCCGGGCGAGATCCGGCCGAGCGGCAGGCCGATGCTGCACGTGCGCTTTGCCGCCGGCGAGCCACGCGCGGGGCTGCACTGGCGCGGCACGGCGCTGGCTGAGTTCGACGGGCGGAGATGGTACAACTCGCCGCGCGGCGGCTCCGTGCTGCGGGCCGGCGACGGCGGCTACGTGCAACTGGTATCGGACGACCAGCGCCGCCGGCCCGGGCTGCGCAGCTTCTACGAGGTGGTGCTGCATGGCGGATCGGAGTACCTGTTCTTCGCCGGCCTGCCGGAGAATGTGCGCGTCTCGAGCGACCGGCTGGTGCGCACGCCGGCGGGCGGGGTGAAGCTGCCGTTCGGCCAGAACGGCGCTCTGCACTACGTGGTCGACTCTTACCTGGGCGCGGGGTCGGCGTTCGACGAATCGCCGCCGCCGCCGCTGAGTCCCGTGGAGCGCGACCTCTACCTGCAGCTGCCGGACGTGGATCGCCGCATTCCGGCGCTGGCGCGCGCCATCACAGCGGGCGCTGGCGGCGACTCAACACAAGCGCCTTCCATCACAGCGGGCGCTGGCGGCGACTCAGTACAAGCGCCTTCCATCACGGCAGACGCGGGTGGCGGCGTAGCGCAATCGCATCCCATCACGGCGGGCGCTGGCGGCGGCGTAGCGCAATCGCATCCCATCACTGTGGGCGCGGGTGGCGACGCGGCGCAAGCGCGCGCCATCGAGAGCTACCTGCGGACGCACTTCGCCTACTCGCTCGAACCGGTGGAAAGCGAGAGCGCGGACCCGCTAGCCGGCTTTCTGTTTCAACGCAAGAAGGGCCACTGCGAGTACTTCGCCTCGGCCATGGCGGTGTTGCTCAGGGAACTGCGGATCCCCTCGCGCGTAGCCACGGGCTACCTGGGCGGGACGGCTAACCGGCTCACCGGCTGGCTGGTGGTGCGGGGCTCGGATGCGCACGCCTGGGTGGAGGCCTGGATCCCCGGACAGGGATGGACGACCTACGATCCCACGCCGGCGGGCGAGGAATGGAACGCGTCCGGCGGGTTGTGGTCGCGGGCCGGCCTGTACTTCGACGCGGCGGAGACGTTGTGGCAGGAGTGGGTGGTGGGCTACGACCTGGACTGGCAATTGACGCTGGCCTTCCACGTCGACCAGTCGCGGCGGCTGGGCGCACCGTGGCTGGAGCGGCAGTGGAAGCGGTTGGCCGGAGCGTGGCGACAGGCGGCGCAGGGCGGTTGGCCGCGCGGACCGGCGCGCGCGGCCGGAGCCGCGGCGGCGCTGCTGCTGGCGGGGCTGGCGCTGGTGTTCCGCCGGCGCATCGCCCAGGCGCTGGTCCGCCGGCGCACGGGTCGCGGGCCGGGAGAGCCGGCGCTGGCCGCGCACGAAGCCGCCCGGCTGTACCGGCGCATGCTGGCCGCAATGCACAAGCGCGGCGTCGAGAAAGCTGCCTCCCAGACGGCGGGCGAGTTCGCGGCCGGGGTGGGCCCAAGCGAAGCCGCTGCGCTCGTGGCCGAGTTCACCGCCGCCTACCACGCCTTGCGCTACGGCCAGGACCACGGACAGGCCGCGCGCATGGCCGTGCTGCTGCGCCAGATCGAAGCTCTGCCGCGGTAGGGCCGAGCCGGGCGTGCGCAGGCCCGAAAAACGGGGTGATTTCCGCGCAAGGCAGAGTGCTGAACAAACGCGCCGCAGACGACGCGGATGGCACGGGTGAACGGGGCTTGAGGATACCCTTCCGGGCTAGCTGGTTTCAATCATTCTCGACCTTGAGAGTCTGTGCCGGGTTGAAACTGGCCCCGCACGCGGGACAGGGGATCTCCGTCAATTCCCATCTTGATAGCCAGCGTGTGTACTGGAAGTACAGCGCTCTGCGCCCCTGTTCTGACAACGATACCAACCGAGACGCGGCCTGAAGCCACTTTCTATCGACGGTCATGGGCTCAAGAAAGCTCACGAAGCTCTCCGGCATTGTGTCGCGATACCTCGGAAGGTGCAAACGCGAAAATACCTTGTTCTTCCGAACGTTTGTCTGGTCGGCGGAAGACAACTCGGAGAGGTTTACGACTGGAACGACTACCAAGCGAAGGGTGTGCGGCTTGTCGACATCACAGCTCTGGTTCAGGAGCATCCCCCGGACAAGCTTGGTGGATACACGCGCGATCGGCTGAGAGTCGTCCCCTTCTGAAGCTTCAAGCCGCACGAATTGGACGGCAGCGAAGATGTCACCTTGGCGCAGCTGGTCGCGCAACAGCTCATAAAACTCGTCAGCCACGTGCCGGGGCCTAACTCAGAAAAAACTCTTCACCGTCGACTGACTCGTCGGTGTCCGGCTTGAACAACTTCGGGAAGACTTCCGAAAGCTTCGTCACCGACATGCCGATCTTGGTGTCCACCGGTGCCCCGTTCCAGCGTTCCGAGACACTGCCCGATTGTAGGTCCTTTCGTGCAACCCTCACCACCTGTACCACTGCATCCGGGCTAGAGCTGAATACCGCCATTGCATTTGAAGGCACCGCCGATTGAGCGACCGTCAACACGCTGAAGATTACCTTAATGGCGCTGGTAGCGATGCACTTATTCCTTACCCGCAGTGGACGGGCTGGTTTTGCTACAACGACTTCCTCGTCTCCAAGGTCCCATTTGCGTTTCGTTGTCATCACTCACTACTCCTCGGAAAACCGCGGGCGAAGGCGGTCGGCGAACGGTTGACACTTGTCCAGGAACTCCACCAATAGCGGGGTACTAAGCACGACCCTCACCACCGGCTCCAGCGGTATCTCGGATCTGCGGTGGTCCCTGGCCAGATGGATGTCTCCTGGAGAAATGTAATAGAAATCGATCACACTCTCACCCACCAGTAAGGCCATGAAGACGGTGTTCGCACGAAAGCACTGCACCTTGTCAGGGTCCGGGAGGTCGCTTAGCGGCTCTAGCGCATTGCCCATGGTGCAACTCCGGGCAGTGGTGTGAACCGCCCTGCTGGCGAACCAGACTTGGCGCATGAAAAACTCTTCTGAGAATGCAATCTCGATCTTCGATCTCAGTTCTCTGATACTTGGCTTCAACCGTCCGAAAACGAGCGTCAGCCCAGTTCTGCTCGCCAAAACATCGCAATAGTCAGCATCATAGCGCAGGCCCGGATCTTCAGCCCTTGAGTAGTCGATGCCAATTTCAAGATTGGCAGAGGTGGCGTCGAGCGGGGTGACGCGGAGCATGACCGGGCCTTTGCCTGTCACCTCCAGAACCCCCGGCTTTGTCGGTTTACCCGATTGAGCGGACATCAACTTACCTGTTTAACATTATCTCACCAAACCTTGGGCAACAACCCCGCTCCTGAGCACCGCCGTCCTTATAGTCGATTTCGCAACTGGAACGGGCTATCCGAGCAAGGTCCTCGCTAGCAACTATTGAGGAAACGCGGAGAAGGGCGCGACGGTTATTACTGACCTTCGATCTCAGGTCGAGCGAGACGTCGATCAGTTCGTTTCAGAGGATGGCGGGCAATAAAAAAAGGCAATGCAGCCGTAGCCGCAAAGCCTCCACGTAAATCATACCATCGTCTTCAGCGGTTATACAAGATCAGACGGCGGCCCGCGGAGCCCACTCGGTTTGCGGACGCTGACCTTGTGGTGGGTCGGAAGCTGAACTGGTGGTCACGTATTCTGCGGGACAGCGGCGGCAATCCAGTCGGGGAGCGGATGCGGCTCGCCACAGTCCGGGCACCGCGTCGAGGCATAATACTGGGCCGCGCAGTGTGGACAAGCGCCGCGGGTCTCGAACGTGTCGAAGGGCTGGCCGCAGCGCGCGCACTGCCAGAAGGCTCCCATAAGTGGCGCGGACCGGCAGCTCGGGCAGGCAAACCCTTCCCGCCGCGGCAGTTTCGCAATGCGCAGCAACGCCTGCGCATGCCGCAGCCCGCTCCAGCAATTCATCAGCATGAAAATGGCCAGCGCTCCATACCAAGCCGATTGCTTCCACACGGCGAGGAGCAGGAACCCAGCCACGCCCACGAAGCCCAGAACCGTCGCCACCATCAGGCTGCGCGCGCGTCCCAGCACAAACCACAGCAGCGACCGCAGGATCTGGCCGCCATCCAGGGGATAGATGGGCAGCAGGTTGAAAACCAGCAGCAGCACGTTCATGCTCAAGATCGCCCGCACGAACACATAGGCATCGGGCATCGTCTCCGCCCAGCCCATCGATTGGCTCAGCAGGAACGCCACGCCCAACACCGGCAGCAGCGCCACGTTGACCAGCGGTCCCGCGGCGATGCTCCAAAGCGTTGCGCCGGGCCGTTGGGGCGGGTTCACATACGCCACTCCACCGAGCGGCCACAGTATGATCTGGTTCGCGCTTCCGCCCACCTGCCGGCACGCCAGGGCGTGCCCGAACTCATGCAACAGCACAATCAAAAACAGCGCCAGATACTCCACTACATTCCACGCGACAGAGCTATATTGACCCTTCCGGCTCTGGATTTCATATGCTGCCACCAGAAACCAGGACCAATGCAGAAACACGTCAATTCCAGAGAAGCGAAATAGTCGGATCGACCCTTGGCGAGCACTCGGCATGAGTGCAGTTTACTTTACTCGGACCTTGGCCGGGCGGAGGGCGCGCCCGGCCGCATCGCGCCTTGCGAGGGTCGGGCCCGGCACTCCGCTGGCGGCGCGAAGCCGGAGTATGGCCGTGATTGCGCCACGCGGCGCGCGCGCGGCCGCACCAGGACAACACCGTGTTTGAGCCACAAAAACACCGTATTTTTGCGTATCCGTGTAATCGTGGTTTTCTAAAGGACTTAGCTGACTCTCACCGCGGATCTCCGCGCGCGTCTGTCTTGCGGACCGCGTGTAATCGCTACTTTCTAAAGGACTTACCCGCATCGAATCGAAACGGAACGACGTATCTATGGTTTTCTAAAGGACTTAACCACATGGCAACGCGCAATCCCCAATAAATACCGTGGTCACCGCGATGCGACGGTTTTCAGCGTGGATTCACGGTGGTTCGCAGGACGTAAAATCACGCCGTTTTTGGCGCTGTTTTCGCGCGGCGACGGTGGCGAAAAGAAGCGGTTGGCATATGCGTTCCAGATTGTGGCTAAGAGCGGTCAGCGGTATGATCATACCTGGAGTATGAAATGGCTACCGTCGAACGTGTAACGGTTACCCTGCCGAACGAACTCGTCAGCGAAATTGACCGGCGCGAGAAGAACCGCAGCAAGTTCGTCGCGGAGGCGGTGCGCCACGAACTCGAGCGCAGGCGGAGGGCGGAACTGCGCCGATCGCTCGATCATCCACACCCCGAAAGCGCCGAACTGGCCGAGCAGGGGCTGGTGGAATGGACGCGCGGATTGCCCGAAGAAGACACCGCGGCACTGGTCGACGCGAGTGCCGGAACGAGCGTGCGGTGGGTCTTGGGCGAAGGCTGGGTGGAGGGGCGCGAATGAAGCTCGGGCGGGGCGCGGTGGTGGTGGTCGAACTCGATCCCGCGCAGGGTCACGAGCAGCGGGGCGTGAGACCGTGCGTGGTGGTGAGCGATCCGGAGATCATCGGCGATCAGCGCTTTCCGCTGGTGTGCGTGGTGCCGGTAACGGGAACGCCAGGCGCAGGACTGCTGTATCCACCGCTGGCGCCGGGCCAGAGCGGCCTGGCCAAGCGGTCGTTCGCGCTGATCGACCATTTGCGCTCAATCGACAAGCGGCGGATCCGGCGCGTGTTCGGTGAGTTGGCGCGGGAAGAGATGGCAGCCATCGATGAGGGGCTGGCACTGTGGCTGGGCCTGGGGGATCGGCTGCATGGACCGGGCGCGCCACCGGAACAATAACCGGGGCGGGCGGATTGGCGGAGTCCGGCTGATATAATGAAGGCATCCATATGCAGTCCAGCGCGAGTTCCGGCAAGAAGGTTATCCTATTGCGTCCACGGGGGTTTTGCGCCGGCGTGGTGCGCGCAATCGATGTAGTCAAGATTGCGCTGGACCTATACGGCTCGCCGATCTACGTGCGCAAAGAGATTGTCCATAACCGGCACGTGGTGGACGATTTACGGGACCACGGGGCGATTTTCGTGGACGAATTGTGCCAGGTGCCGGCCGGCAGCCGCGTGATTTTCAGTGCGCACGGGGTGAGCCCGGAGGTGCGGCGGCAGGCCCAGGAGCGGTCGCTGCAGGTGGTGGACGCGACCTGCCCGCTGGTGACGAAAGTGCACCTGGAGGCGGTGAAATTCGCGCGGCAGAACTCGACGATTCTGCTGATCGGCCACCGCGACCACGAAGAGATCGACGGCACGTTCGGCGAAGCGCCGCGGAACACGATCATCGTGGAGACCGAAGCGGATGCCGAAGCGGTGCAGGTGCCGGACCCGGAGCGGGTCTGTTATCTGACCCAGACGACGCTGAGCCTGGACGAAACGCGGGGCGTGATCGAGATTCTCAAGCGGCGATTCCCGAAGATCAGCGGGCCGAAGTCGCAGGACATCTGCTACGCCACGGAGAACCGGCAACTGGCGGTGAAGGCGGTGGCGCCGCTGTGCCAGTTGTTGCTGGTGGTGGGCTCGCAGAACAGTTCCAATTCCAAGCGCCTGGTGGAGGTATGCCAGAACACGGGCGTGCCGGCGCACCTGCTGGACGACCGGTCGTTCCTGAAAGAGGAATGGTTCCAGGGGGTGGAGACAGTTTCGGTGACGGCGGGCGCGTCGGCGCCGGAGCACCTGGTACAGGAACTGATCGCGGCGCTGCAGTGGATGGGCTATTCGCACCTCGAGGAGTTGGACATCGTGGACGAAGACGTGCGATTCCAACTGCCGCAGGAATTGCAGGGCGGCCTGGTGCGGGCCGACTCGATCCAACCCGCCGTATGAGGCCGGACCTCGAGATGGCCGACGCGCGGCTGGCCGCGTCCCGCGGGGCGGCCCAGCGCGCTGCCAGCAGGTTGCTGGGCATGCAGGCGCGGGAAGGCTACTGGCAGGCGGAGCTCACGTCGGACAGCACGCTGGAGTCGGACTGGGTGCTGCTGCTGCTGTGGCTGTACCCGCCGCAGGACGGCGTGTGGCATCCTCCCCAGCGAGCGCGGATCGAACGCGCTACGGCGTCGATTCTGGCGCGCCAACTCAGCGACGGAGGCTTCGCGATCTACCCGGGAGGGCCGGCCGAGGTGAGCGCCAGCGTGAAGGCCTACTGCGCGCTGAAGCTGTCCGGAATCCCGGCGGACGCGGCAGCGATGACCAAACTGCGCGAGCGCATTCTCGCGCTGGGCGGCATTCAGGCGGCCAACAGTTTCGTCAAAATCAACCTCAGCCTGTTCAACCTGTATCCGCGCAAGCATGTGCCGACGGTGCCGCCGGAGCTGCTGTTGGGCGGGAAACTGCTGTACCAGATGGCGTCGTGGACGCGGGCGATCCTGGTGCCGCTTTCAATCGTGCAGGCGCTGAACTGCGCGGGACGGCCGGCGCCGAAGGGTTTTACGCTCGCGGAGCTTTACAAGCCGGGCGTGCGGGTGGGTTTGCAACGCGACGGCGCAGTGTGGTCCTGGCGCAACTTTTTCTTGCGCGTGGACCGGCTGCTGAAGTGGTGGGAGCGGCACGGCTCGCGCTCGATCCGCGCCAAGGCCGTCCACGAAGCCGAGAAGTGGATGCTGGCGCGGTTCGAACATTCCGCCGGGCTGGCGGCGATCTACCCGTCGATGATGTATTCGATCATGGCGCTGGACCTGCTGGGCTATGGGCCCGATACGCCGGAACGAGAGCAGGCGCAACGGCATTTCGACGGGCTGCTGACGGACGAGGAGGGGCGGTTCCAGTTCCGGTCCTGCTACGCGGTGGTGTGGAATACGGCGCTGGCACTGGTAGCGCTGGGCGAGGCGGGCGCGGTCACGCCGGACGCGGCCGCCAGGGCGACGGAGTGGCTTGTCGCGAAGGAAGTGCGGCATAAGGGCGACTGGTCGATCAAGCGCCCGAAGACGGAGCCCGGGGGCTGGTACTTCGAGTTTGCCAACGAGTTTTATCCGGACATCGACGACACGGCGATGGTGCTGCTGGCGCTCGAGCCGGCCCGAACAGCAGGCACGCCGGGCGTGGAAGCGGCGGGGCAGCGGGCGATCGCGTGGCTGCTGGCGATGCAGTCGAAAGACGGCGGGTGGGCGGCGTTCGACGTCGATAACAACTGGGAGATTCTGAACCACGTCCCGTTTGGCGGGCACAACGCGATGCTCGATCCGACGTGCGCCGACATCACGGGCCGCGTACTGGAAGCGCTGGCGCGGTGGGGCGTGGGGCCGGACCACACGGCCGTGCAGGGCGGCGTGCGGTATCTCATACAGACGCAGGAGCGCGACGGCTCGTGGTACGGGCGCTGGGGCGTGGACTACATTTACGGTACGTTTCAAACGCTGCGGGGTTTGCGCGCGGCGGGCTACGACGACCGCGAAGCGGAGGTGCTGCGGGCGGGCGAGTGGCTGCGGTCGATTCAAAACGCCGACGGCGGGTGGGGCGAAAGCTGCGCCAGCTACGAGGGGCGGAGTTTCGTGGCCGCGGCGAGCACGCCGACGCAGACGGGCTGGGCCGTGCTGGGCCTGCTGGCCGGGGGCGATACGACGAGCGAGAGCGTGCGGCGGGGTATAGAATATCTGATCGCATCGCAGCGCGAAGACGGCGGCTGGGACGAAGCCCAGGCCACGGGGACAGGATTCCCGCGCGTGTTTTACCTGCAGTATCAGCTGTACCGGGATGTGTTCCCGCTGCTGGCGCTGTCCGAGTACCAAAAGGCGACGGCGTGGAGCGACGAGCGCAGATGATGCCGCGGAAGGCCGGGAGGCGCGGCCCGGCAGGCGCGCCACACCGCGCACACCGGAGGTGGGAATGAAGCCGGCGCTGGTCACAGGCGCTACGGGATTCCTGGGCTGGCATGTCGTGCAGGTGCTGAACCAGCGCGGCGTGCCGGTGCGGGCGCTGGTGCGACGCCCGGAAGCGGCGCGCGCACTGGACGCGGAACTGGTTGTGGGCGACCTGCGCGACGCGGAGTCGGTGGAGCGCGCCATGGCCGGATGCGGCGTGGCATTCCACGTGGCCGCGGACTACCGGCTATGGGTGAGGGACAGCCGCGAGATGTTCCGGTCCAACGTGGACGGGACGCGCAATGTGCTGGAGGCGGCGTCACGCGCGGGCGTCGAACGCATCGTATACACCAGTACGGTGGGCTGCATCGGGTTTATCAAAAACGGCCTGGGCGACGAAACGACTCGGGCGACGCTGGCCGATATGGCCGGGCCGTACAAGCGGTCGAAGTTTCAGGCCGAACAGGTGGCGCTCGAGTACGCGCGAAAAGGGCTGCCGGTGGTGATCGTGAATCCGACGGCGCCGGTGGGAGAGCATGATGTGAAGCCCACGCCGACAGGCCAGACGATCGTCGATTTCCTGCGCGGGGCGATGCCGGCGTACCTCGATACCGGTCTGAATATCGTCGACGCGCGGGAGACGGCCGAGGGCCACTGGCTAGCGTGCGAACGGGGACGGGCGGGCGAACGCTACATTCTCGGCAGCGAGAACCTGACGCTCAGGGAGATTTTCGAGACGCTCGCGCGGATCAGCGGGCGGCCGGCGCCGCGGCAACGAATCCCGTGGATCGTGGCGTGGATGGCCGGAGTGATCTCGACGGGCCTGGCGGAGGTGACCGGCCGGGAGCCGCGGGTGCCGCTGGCGGCGGTGCAGATGGCGCGGAAGAAGATGTGGGTATCGCACGCCAAGGCGGAGCGCGAGCTGGGATTCAGGCCGTCGCCGGCGGCAGTGGCGCTGGGTAAGGCGGCGGAGTGGTTTCAGAGTCATGGCTACTGCTGAATTGACGGTAGACGTGGTGGCGGTGGCGGCGGAGGCGCGCGAGTTTGCCGGACTGCGGCGGCGCGCTGAGGAGTGCACGGCGGTGGCGGGCTGGAAGATCGGGCAGGCGTGGGTGGCGCAGGCGGGCGGGTTGCGCTGGCTGCTTACCGCCAACGGCCCGGGAGGCCGGCTGGCGGGACTCGCGACGGCGGAGGCGCTCAGGCAGGCGCGCACGCCGATTGTGGTGAGCGTAGGATTATGTGGCGCGCTGGATGACCGTTTCGAAGCTGGAACCGTGGTGCAAGCCGGCGAAGTGATGGATGGCCGCGGCCGGCGCTGGGCGGCGGGCCGCGTGCAAGGTGGCGCGCCGGTGGTGCGGGTGCTGTCGCTCGACCGGGTGGCGGTCTCGAGGGCGGAAAAACGCAAATTGGGAGCCGAGAGCGGTGCGGGGATCATCGAAATGGAAGCGGCAGCGGTGGCCAGGTGCGCCGCGGAAGCAGGAGTGCCGTTTTATTGTCTGAAAGCGGTCAGCGACGGCGGAGACGAGGAATTGCCCATGGATTTCAACCGTTACCGCGATGGCGAAGGACGTTTTTCGCGCGTGCGAATCGGCGCGGCGTGCGCGCTGCGGCCGTGGCTGGCGCCGGCTTTGCTGAGTTTCGATCGGCAATGCCGCCGATCCATCGATCTTTTGGGGGAGTATATTGTTGACGCTCGATTTGACTGAAGACAGGCTGATGCGGGCCGCGGTGTACGTCGGAAACGGGCGCATCGAGATCCAGTCCGTGCCGGTGCCCGGGATTGGCGCCGGAGAACTGCTGGTGCGGGTGGAATGCTGCGGCATCTGCAACACCGATCTGAAAAAGATCGAGCACAATCTGCTCACGCCGCCGCGGATATTCGGCCACGAATCGGCGGGCGTGGTGGTGGCGACGGGCGAAGGGGTGACGAAATTCAAACCCGGCGACCGCGTGGTGGCGTTTCACCACGTCCCGTGCCGGGCCTGCTTTTACTGCGACCGCAAGCTGTACGCGCAATGCGAGGGCTACAAGCGAGTGGGCATTACAGCGGGGTATGAGCCCGCCGGTGGGGGCTTCGCGCAATACATCCGCGTGATGGACTGGATCGTGCGGGAGGGCGTGGAGCGGATCCCGGACGGCGTCAGCTTCGAGGCGGCCAGTTTCGTCGAACCGGTGAACACCTGCCACAAGGCGGTCGTGGCCATGGATCCGCAGCCCGGCGACGTGGTGCTGATCCAGGGGCAGGGGCCGATCGGCTTGATTTTCACGATGCTGGTGGCGCGCACGGGGGCGACGATCGTGGCCACGGACACGATGCCCGAACGGCTGGCGTTGGCGCGCCGACTGGGCGCGCGGGAAGCCGTGGATCCGCGCACGGCGGATGTGCCGGCGCTCATGAGAAAGCTGACCGGCGGGCGGGGCGCGGACCAGGTTTTCGTCGCCGCCTCGGCGGGCGGAATTGTCGATCAGGCGATGGCGGCATCGCGTCCCGGCAGCCGGATTCTGCTGTTCGCGCAGACGGCGGAGACGGAGCGGATCGAGCTTTCGGGCGCGGGGATCTGTAAACTGGAGCGGACTCTGATGGGCGTCTACAGCGCTTCGATCGATCTGCAGGCGGAGACGGCGAGGCTGGTATTCAGCGGCGAATTGGGGGTGGAACTGCTGGTATCGCATCGACTTCCGTTGGATAAGATCAGCCAGGGGGTGGAGCTGGCGTTGCATCCGGCTGGCAAATCCTTGAAAATAGTAGTTCTGCCTCAGAGGTTGAGCGCGTGAACCAGAAGATGCTGGCCGCAGTACTGTACGGCCGTGAAGACGTTAGGGTGGAAACCGTTGGCGTTCCCGCTATCGGCTCCGACGATGTGCTGGTTCGCGTCCGGGCGGCGCTGACTTGCGGCACCGACCTGAAAGTCTTCCGCCGGGGCTACCATGCCAAGATGATCGTTCCGCCGGCGCTGTTCGGGCACGAACTGGCGGGCGACATTGTGGGCGTGGGGAGCGAGGTCGAGGGTTTCCGGGTCGGACAACGCGTGGTGGCGGCCAATTCGGCGCCCTGCATGAAGTGTTTTTTCTGCGCGCGGGGCTCGCAAAGCCTGTGCGAGAACCTGTTGTTCAACAACGGGGCGTACGCCGAATTCATCCGAATTCCGGGCCGGATCGTGCAGCACAACCTGTACCACATTCCCGATCATCTGGCGTACAAGGATGCCGCGCTGATCGAGCCGCTGGCGTGCGTGGTGAAGGGTCTGGACGACACCGGCGTGAAGAAGGGCGACAACGTCGTGGTGATCGGGCAGGGTCCGATCGGGATGATGTTCACGCGGCTGGCGAGAGTGTACGGCGCGCGCGTGATCGCGCTGGCGCGGCGGGTGGAACGGCTGGAAATGGCGGCGCGCATGGGGGCGCACGATTGCGTGCTGAACGGACCCGGGCACGATGCAGTGGCGCGGGTGAAGCAATTGACGGGCGGTTATGGCGCGGACGTGGTGATCGAAGCCGTGGGCAAACCGGACACGTGGGAACTGGCGGTGCAGTTGCTGCGGCGCGGGGGCACGGTGAATTTCTTTGGCGGCTGTCCGGCCGACACGCGCGTTTCCCTCGACACCGGCCTGCTGCACTACAGCGAGATGAAGTGTCTGGCCAGTTTCCACCACACGCCGGCGATCATCCGCAAGGCGCTGGAGATTGTCAGCCGGGGTGAGATCACGGCCAAGGACTTCGTCAAGCAGGAAGAGCCGCTCACGAGCCTGAACAGCGTGCTGCGGCACCTGATGAGCCACAACGGGCACATGAAGACGGCGATCATTCCCTGACGTGAGTTCCCGAACAGCGCCGACGCAAAGAGTGTTCGTCCAGCCGAAACAGTTCGTCGCCTCGGCCGAGGCCATGCAACAGGCGTGGAGCATGGACCAGGCGCAGGCGTACACGCGCTGGCTGGCGCGGCACCATTACGAGAATTTTCACGTCGTGAGCGCGCTGCTGCCGGCGCGGCTGCACCAGGATTTTTACAACGTATACGCGTTCTGCCGTTGGGCCGACGACCTGGGCGATGAAATCGACGACACGGCCGAGAGCCTGCGGCTGCTGGCGTGGTGGCGTGGAGAGTTGCGCGCGATGTACGGCGGCGCGGCGGCGACGCATCCGGTGTTCGTCGCTTTGCGAGAGACCGTGGCGCGGCACGATTTGCCCGCGGCGCCGTTCGACGACCTGATCACGGCGTTCGTGCAGGACCAGACCGTCACGCGGTATCGCGATTGGGACGAGGTGGACGGCTACTGCGTGAACTCGGCCAACCCGGTCGGGCGGCTAGTGCTGATGCTGTGCGGCTACCGTGACGAAGAACGCTTCCGCCGCTCCGACGCGACGTGCACGGCGCTGCAACTGGCGAATTTCTGGCAGGACGTGACGGTGGATCTCGACAAGGGCCGGATCTATTTGCCGCTCGAATTGTTCGCGCGGCACGGCTATACGGTCGAGGAGCTGACCGCGCGACGCTGCACGCCGGCTTTTCGCGCCGTCATGCGCGACGCCGTGGAGCGGGCGCAAGGACTGTTTGAAGCGGGGCTGCCGCTGGTGCGCACGCTGAACCGGCGGCTGGCGCTGGACATCGATCTGTTCCAGCGCGGCGGCCTGCGAGTCCTCGAAAAGATCCGCGCGCAGGATTATGATGTGCTCAGCCACCGTCCCGCGATCTCGCGAAGCGAACGGATCGGGTTGCTCGCCGGATCGCTGTGGCGCGTGGCACTGATGCGGACGTTATGACGCTGGAGAGTTCCTACGCGTATTGCGAAGAAGTGGCCCGCAGCCGCGCGAAGAACTTCTACTACTCGTTCCTGCTGCTGCCCAAGCAGAAGCGCCGCGCGATGTGCGCGGTCTACGCTTTCATGCGCGAATGCGACGACCGCAGCGACGGCCCGGAGGCGGCCCTGGAGCGGGTCCTCGAGTGGCGCAGCGACCTCGCGGCGGCACTGGCGCTGGGCGCGCCCGATTATCCCGTGTGGCCGGCGTTCATCGACACGGCGCGGCGCTACCGGATTCCCGAGGCGTACTTCCAGGAGATGCTGGACGGCGTGGCGAGCGATTTCGAACCGCGCACGATCGGCACGTTCGACGACCTCTACCGCTACTGCTACCGCGTCGCGTCGGTGGTCGGCCTCACGATTATCCACATCTTCGGCTTCGAAGAGCCGCGGGCGCTCGAGCTGGCCGAGAAATGCGGCATCGCGTTTCAGTTGACCAATATTCTGCGCGACGTGCGCGAGGACGCCGCGGCCGGGCGCGTGTATTTGCCGGCGGAGGAACTGGAGCGATTCGGCGTGCCGGCGGCGGATCTGAACCAACCGCATCTGACCGCGCCGCTGCGCGCTCTGCTGGAGTTCGAACTGGGGCGGGCGCGCGAGTATTACAGCGCGTCGCGGCCGCTGCTGAAGCTGGTTCACCGCGACTCGCGCCACGCGCTGTGGGCGCTGATGGAGATCTACCGCCGGCTGCTCGACCGGATCGAGGCGCAGGGCTATCCGGTGCTGGAGCGGCGCGTGAGCGTGCCGGCGCGGGAGAAGATTGCGATCCTGCTGCGCGCCTGGACCGGGCTGTGCTGATGCCGGGGTCGATAGCGGCGGCGCCCGGCACGGCGTAGAATGCCGCCATGCCCTCCCGCCGCTCGTTCCTGCCATTGCTCGCCGCGCCGCTGGTAGCTCTCGGGAAAGCCTGGGCCGGCGCGCCGGCGATGCGCATCACGGCGCTCGAGACGGTGTACTGGCACGCGCGCGACGACGCGCCCTTCTGGCCCCACTGGACCTGGTTGAAGATCCACACCGATAGCGGCGCGACGGGGCTCGGCGAAACCTATCCGCGCAACGCCGCCGAAGCCGAGATGCTGCATTCGCACATCGCGCCGCTGCTGCTAGGCCATGACCCGGGCGATATCGAGCGCATCTGGAACGACCTGTACCACACCATCGATTTCCAGGTCGCGGGCGGCGCCGAGATGCGCGCGCTGAGCGCGGTCGATCTGGCATTGTGGGACCTGCTCGGCAACGTGCTCGAGACGCCGGTCTACCGCCTGATCGGCGGCCGGTCGAACCCGCGAGTGCGGCTCTACAACACGTGCTTCCCGCAGCGCTACGACTTCAACAAAGAGCCGGAGCGCATCATGCAGGAACTGATCGACCGCTACGGCATCCGCGCCATCAAGATCTGGCCCTTCGACGGCGCGGCGCTGGCCAACCAGCGGGAGTTCATCACGCCGGCGCAGATCGACGCCGCGCTGCGGCCGGTACGAATTCTGCGCGATCGCTTCGGCATGTCGATCGAGATCCTGATGGAGTTCCACTCGATGTGGAACCTGACATCGGCCATTCGCATCGCGCAGGCGCTGGAGCCCTACCAGCCGATGTGGCTCGAGGACATGCTGATGCCGGGCAACTACGGCGAGTATGCGGAACTGGCGCGGGCCACACGCCTCGCATTGACCCTCAGCGAACGCGTGGCGGGCAAGCTGCAGTTCGAATCGATGCTCGAATCGCGGGCCGCGAAGTTCGTGATGTTCGACGTGTGCTGGTGCGGCGGGCTCACCGAAGCGCGCAAGATCACCGCGCTCGCCGACGCGCATCAACTACCCTTCGCGCCGCACACCGCCGGCGGCCCGCTGCTGTTCTACGCCTCGACGCACTTGTCGACCGCGATGCCCAACCTGTGGATCCAGGAGAGCTGCCAGCGGTTCTACGAATCCGACTGGCCGGAAATGCTCGAGAATCCTTTGATGCCGAAAGCGGGCTGCATCTCCGCGCCGGAATTGCCGGGCTTCGGAATGCGCATCAAGCGCGAGGCGTGGGAGCATCCCAAAGCCATTCGCCGAATCACGCGTCTCTGATCGAGCCGCTCGCATCACGCCGCAGAACGCATCCCTGCCTGCGGACCGCAATGCGGCCCGCTCGGCCCGCGATGTTACGATGAGATTCTCTCCGATGCGAATTCTCCGGCCACTGTCCGCGGCGCTGTGCGCCTGTTGCCTGCTGCAGGCCGCGCTCACGAGCAGCGAGCAACAACTGATCGACTCGATCACGCCCGCCGAGTTGCGAGCGCACGTTTCGTTTCTGGCCGCGGACGCGCTGGAAGGGCGCGACACGCCGTCGATGGGACTGAACGTCGCCGCCGAATACATCGCCTCGGAGTTCCGGCGCGCGGGATTGGAGCCGGCGGGCGACGATGGCTACTTCCAGACCGCGTCCTTCAAAGGCGCGAAGGTGCGCAACGTGGCGGCGATTCTGCGCGGCTCGGACAGCCGACTGAACAACACGTGGCTGCTGGTGAGCGCGCACTACGATCACATCGGCACGAAGGGCACGGGGCCCGAGGAGCGCATTTACAACGGCGCCAACGACGACGCCAGCGGGACGTCGTCGATGCTGGCGCTGGCCGAAGCCTTCGCCCGCCTGAGCGAGCGGCCGAAGCGCAGCCTGCTGTTCATCGCCTACTACGGCGAGGAGAAGGGCCTCGTCGGCTCGCGCTATTACGCCGCGCATCCGCTGGTGCCGCTGGCCCGCACGGAGGCCGACCTGAATCTCGAACACATGGGCCGCACCGACGACACCGAGGGCCCGAGCCTGCGGCGGCTTTCCGTGACCGGCTTCGATTACTCCGACCTGACCGCCTGGCTGAAGGCCGCCGGCCAGGAGACCGGCGTCACCGTTTACCGGCACGCGAAAAACTCCGACCCGTTTTTCGCGCGCAGCGACAACCAGGCGCTGGCCGACGCGGGCGTGCCCGCGCACACGCTGGTGGCCGCGTTCATCTTCCCGGACTATCACCAGCCGGGCGACCATTGGGAGAAGCTCGACTACGAGAACATGGCCGCCGTGACGCGCACCGTCGCGGTGGCGCTGAGCCGGCTGGCTGACTCCGATCAGGCAGTGCGTTGGAACGAGGACAACCCGAAGGCGGCCAAGTATGCCGCGGCCGCAAAGGCGCTCAGCGCGGCGCACTGAGCGCTCTACGCGTGTGCAGCCCTTCTGGCGCGAAGCAGTGAGGCTGTGAGGCGAACAAGGCTGGCTGCGGCGAGACTGACAAGCGTCCACATTCCGACCAGAACTGCATAGGCAACGACGATCGCAATGCGAAGGCTCCAGGGGTTTCCAATAACGGGGTATAGAGTACGAAGCGTCCATTCGCCGGACCGAACGCCCGGCACCTGTAACCGAGCAAGCCACAGGTAGTTGTCAATCGTTTCAGGTTGGTCAACCGCGTTGTACCAAGCGCAAAAGCCTATGGTGATCCCCAGCCCGAATGCAAATGCGACAAGCATGTCTCGCCGATGAAACACAGGTCGGCTCATCTCGTTCCCTCAATACACCTCGGAGTCCTGGAATTCCACCGGTGTAGTCGAATGAAACCGGAACAGCCGGGCTGTCCCAATCTCCGCCTCACTGCGCCCTCCACTCTTTCCAGTCGCGCAGGACCGCGTTTTCCAATGCGCGCGACACCTTGGCGAGGACGGTGGGCTGGATGGCGTCCACGGCCTTTCTGAGCTTCTTTTGCGGGATCGAGCCCAGGTGCAGGTTGGCGGTCTCGAATCCCATGGCGTGCAGCAGCCGCTCGACGTCCTCGCCCTTGGGCAGATCGATGACTTCAATGCGGCAGTTGGAGGGAGAAAGCCGGCGTCCGATCCAATTGCCCTGCTGGCGCAGAAACGGGTCGCCGCAGCGGACGGAGTTTTTCAAAATCTGGCCATAGCGGATCTGGGGCGAGCCTTTGCCGGTGGCCCAGAAAGACGCCGGCGGGGCGAGCTGCTTCACCTCGCGGGCGATGAAGCCGCCCTCGAACTGGCCGAGCGCGGTCAGCCGCTGGCGGCCCAAACTGCCGAGACCGGCGACGCGGTGCATAGTCCGCAGCGACTCGACGCCATTCGGCAACAAGCGCATCAGCAGGCGCACGGCGGTCTTGGGCTTGCGTCCCTTGAACTCGGGCAATTCCGAGAGTTTTTTCCAAAACGCATCTTCGTCCTTCAAGCGCTCGTGCGCGATGCGGTGCAACGCCGGATGGCCTTCCTCGAGCACGAACGGCCGGCCGCCACACTCGACGCCGCTGCGGTAGCCTTCCAGCAGGACGCGCGCCACCTGCGGGCGCGTCGCTGGGAGCGTGTGGTGTTCGCTGGCCAGAAAGACGCTCACGGCGAGCCGCGTCAGATCGAGCGCGATGGGCAGCGGCGCCGTTTCATCAAAATCGTTGACGCCCCAGACGAGCCGGCCCTCGGCATCGCGCCAGGTGCCGAAATTCTCGGCGTGGAGGTCACCGACAGCGAGTGCCACGGGCGTCTTGGCCAGGACTCCCGCGAGTTCCTCCCAGATCTGCGCCCAGCGGTAATAGGTGCCGCGCAAAAACTGGAAAGACGATTTCGCCATGAGCTGATGTTTCTGCTCGAGGTCCTGCGGAACGATCCGCAGTTCGCGGGCCAGCCAGGTCTCGTAGCTCTTCGTTGCATCGATGAAATTCATAGGCCTTCCCGTGCGGTTGAAAAGACGTCCCCAGCAGGGATGATACCCTGAAATCTCACCACTTTCCCCATGTCTTTGCTACGCTACACGACGAAATCGGGCATTGAGGTCACGCGCAGTTCGTCGCGCCTGCCGTTTCGCCGCGGTTTGAACCATCTGCTGTCCGAACTCGACCGGCACCGCGGCGTCTATCTTTCCTCGGGCTATGAGTACCCCGAAAGGTACTCGCGTTGGGACGTGGCGACGCTGTGCCCGCCGCTCGAAATCGTCGTCCGGGGCCGGCGCGTGGAGATCCGTCCGCTGAACGAGCGCGGCCAGGTGCTGGCACGGCTGTTGCATTCGCTGCTGGCGAGCCACCCGCACTGGGATTCGTTCGGATTCGAGGAGGGCATTCTGGCCGGGCGGCTGAAGCCGCTGCCGGCGCTGTTCCCGGAAGAAGAGCGCAGCAAGCAGCCTTCGGCGTTCTCGATTCTGCGCGCGCTGGTCCAGGAGTTCGGCAATCGCAAGGATGGGCGGCTCGTTCTGGCGGGCGCCTTCGGCTACGACCTATTGTTCCAGTTCGACCCGATCCGGCTGCGCATGCCGCGCGGGGAACAAAAAGACCTGCACCTCTTTTTCTGCGACGACATCCATTTCATGGACCGCAAGCGCGAGGTTATCGAGCGCTACCAATACGACTTCGCGCTGGGCGCGGAATCCACTGCCGGCCTGCCGCGCGACGCCCAAGAGTTGCAGATTCCAGCGGCGGCCGCGCCGCTCGAGATCGTCTCCGACCACACGCCCGCGGAGTACATGGAGAAGGTGGAGCGTGTCCGCGCGGGCATGAAACAAGGCGACTACTATGAGGTCGTTCTGCGGCAAAGCTTCTCCTCCGGTTTCAGCCGCAGTCCCGGCGAACTGTTCCAACGCATCCAGCGCCTCAGCCCGAGCCCGTACCAGTTTCTGCTGCAATTCGGAGACGAGCAACTGGTCGGCGCGTCGCCCGAAATGTTCATCCGCGTGGAAGGACGCCGCGTCGAGAGCTGCCCCATCGCCGGCACCGCGCGCCGCACCGGCGACCCGCTGCGCGACCACGATTTGATGCGCGACCTGCTCAACTCTCCTAAAGAAGAATCCGAGCTGACCATGTGCACCGACGTCGACCGCAACGACAAGTCGCGCGTGTGCGTGCCCGGCTCGGTGAAGGTCATCGGCCGCCGGCTGATCGAGCGCTACGCGGGCCTGTTCCACACCGTCGACCACGTCGAGGGCACGCTCGCCGAGGGCTTCGATTCGCTCGACGCGTTTTTGTCGCACATGTGGGCGGTCACCGTTGTCGGAGCACCCAAGAAGGCCGCCGCGCAGGCGATTGAGGATCTCGAAAAGGACCCGCGCGGTTGGTATGGCGGCGCGCTGGGTCTGCTCTCGCTCAGCGGCGACCTCAACACCGGCATCCTGATCCGCACCGTTCATTTGAAAGACGGCGTAGCGCGTTACGCGGCAGGCGCGACGCTGCTCTACGACTCGGAGCCCGCGGCCGAAGAGCAGGAGACGCGCCTGAAAGCAGCGAGCTTTTTCCAGTCGCTGCACGCGCTGGTTGAGACTCCGCGGAAGCGCGCGCGCGTCGAGGAACTCCCCGGCAAGGGCGTGCGGTTGCTGCTGGTGGACAACGACGACTGCTTCATCCAAACGCTGGCCAACTATGTCCGGCAGACGGGCGCGGAGGTGATGACGTACCGCGCGGGTTTCCCGCTGTCGCTGATCGATGAGTTGCGGCCCGACATTTTGTTGATCTCGCCGGGACCCGGGCGGCCGGCGGATTTCGGCGTGCCGGAGCTAGTGCGCTACGCCGCGGCGCGCGCGCTCCCCACGTTTGGCGTGTGCCTCGGATTGCAAGGCATGGTGGAGGGCTTCGGCGGAGAATTGGGCGTGCTGCCGTATCCGGTGCACGGCAAGCCGTCGCTGGTCTCGCACCAAAATGGCGGCGTTTTCGAGGGGCTGCCGAATCCGTTGAAGGTCGGCCGCTACCATTCGCTGTACGCGATCGCCGCGAAGCTGCCGCCGGAGCTCGAGGTCACGTCACTCAGCGAGGACGGCATCATCATGGGCATTCGACATCGGACGCTGCCGATGGAGGCGGTGCAGTTTCATCCTGAGTCGCTGCTCTCGCAGGGCGGCGACCATGGGCTGATGATGGTGCGCAACATGGTGCGAATTCTCGGGCGTTGAACGTCGACCTATGACCGACGTGCTCATCCTGGGCGGCGGTTTGGCCGGACTCGCGGCCGCGGCAGCGCTCGGAGAGTCGGGCTTCGACGTGACCGTGCTCGAGACGAAACCCTTTGCCGGCGGGCGCGCGACATCGTATCCGGCTCCAGCCACGGAGGACGAAGAGGCCGCGACGATCGACAACTGCCAGCACATCCTGCTGCGCTGCTGCGTGAATCTGCTGGCGTTCTACCGCCGCCTGGGCGTGGCGGACCACATCACGTTCCACCGCGACTTCTTCTTCCTCGAACCAGGCGGACGCACGTCGGTGTTGAAAGCCGGCGTGCTGCCCGCGCCGCTGCATTTCACGGGCGCGTTCGCCGCGCTGCACTTTCTCTCGCTCGCGGACAAGCTCGCCATTGCACGCGCGCTGCTGGCGCTGCGCTCGGAACGCCGTACGCGCCAAGACCTGGATGCGATCACGATGCTCGACTGGCTGCGCGAGAAGCGCCAGACGCCCGCCGCGATCCGCCGATTCTGGCAGCCGGTACTGGTCAGCGCGATCAACGAGGACCTCGACCGCATGTCGGCCTTGCACGGCTTTCAGGTCTTCTGGCTGGGCTTTCTCGCGGCTTCCGATTCCTATGAGATGGGCCTGCCCAACATACCGTTGGGCGAACTTTACGGCACCGCGGCCTGGCAGCGCATGCCCAATGTGCGCCTCTTGTTCCGCACGCCGGTGACGCGCGTGCGCATCGCGGACGGCAGCGTGGAAGGCGTCGAAGCGGGCGGCGCTCTGATGACCGCGCGGCACTATATTTCGGCGCTGCCCTTTGAGCGCGTGGCCGCGCTGGAGTCGCTCGCGCCCGCGCTGGGCGTCGATTTCACGCAGTTCGAACACGTCCCCATCACCGGCATTCACCTGTGGTTCGACCGCCCGGTCACGGAACTGCCGTACGGCGCGCTGCTCGACCGCACGTTGCAATGGTTTTTCAACAAGGACGGCGGGCGCTATCTGCAGTTGGTCGTCAGCGCCTCGCGCGCTCTGACGCCCATGAGCCGCGGCGCGATCATCGAGCTGGCGTTGCGCGAACTGGCCGAGTTCCTGCCCGCCGTGCGTGAGGCCAAGCTCGTTCGGGCGCACGTCGTCAAAGAGGTTCGCGCGACGTTTTCCGCGCGTCCCGGCGTGGAGCAGTTCCGCCCCGACGCGACAACGCCCATCGCCAATCTTACGCTGGCCGGCGACTGGACGCGCTCGGGCTGGCCATCGACCATGGAGGGCGCAGTCCGCAGCGGCCACATCGCGGCGGAGCGCGCGGCCAATGCGCTGGGCAGGCCGGGGAAGTTCCTGCTGCCTGATATTGCTTAGGATGCTCTCACGCGCCCGTTGAATCCTCGCGATTGCTAAACACGCCAACATTATTCCGCGCGTGGTTACGAGAGGACTTTCGACGGAGCGGATGCGCAATTGTTGTTGACGCTCGGTTCAGTCACTGAAGCGCTGGCGTCGCCGGAGTAGGATAATCGTTCATATGGCGTTCCGGTTTTTATCCGCGGCGGTTCTCTCGCTGGCGCTCACGGCGGTGGCGTTCGCACCGCATCCGATGACCAGGCTGACGGTCGAAGTGAGAGCCTTCGACGACAAGCCGGTGGAGCGCGCCAGCGTTATCGTCACGTTCGTCGAAGGGCGCGACTACATGAAGCTCGGCAAGAAAAACTACGTGCCTTACGAGCTCAAGACGAACATGGAAGGCATGGCCAAGATCCCGCCCATCCCGCAAGGCAAGATCAAGGTGCAGGTGATCGCCAAGGGCTACCAGACGTTCGGCCAGGTCTTTGACGTCAACGAAGAAGAGAAGACGATCGAAGTCAAGCTCAACCCGCCGCAGCAGCCCTACTCCGCGCACCAATAGCCCGTCCGGTAGTCCAACGCCAGTAATCCAAACTTCGATGCGCGCGGCTGCGCCGTCCCGGCTTGCGCGTCCTGCGACGCGCGGCTCTACTTGACGAACGCGATGGCCTCGATTTCGACGCGCGCATCACGCGGCAGCCGCGCCACCTCGACCGTCGCCCTCGCCGGCGGATTCGTGCCGAAGTATTTCGCGTAGACCTCGTTCATAGACCCGAATTCGGCCATATCCTTGAGGAAGACGGTCGTCTTCAGGACGCTGTCGAGCCCCGCTCCCGCGGCCTCCAGAACACCCGTCAGATTTTCCAGGACGCGCGCCGTCTGCTCGACGATGCCGCCTTCAATCAACTGGCCCGTGGCCGGGTCGAGCGGGATCTGGCCACTCGAATAGACCAGGCCGTTGTGGCGCGTGGCCTGCGAGTAGGGCCCGATGGCCTTGGGCGCGCGATCGGTCGCAATGATCTCTTTCATGTTTCCTTCCATCGCGGGCGGAGGCTCAGTTGCCGACCAGCGGGCGCACGGCGCGGTCGATCTCGGCATCGCTGATCGAGCCCAGATGCACGTTCTTGTGCAGGCTCCAGCGCTCCGTGTGTTCCAGCACCGCGCCGGCCGGCACCTTGGTGATTGGCCCGAGCGTTTCGATTTCCAGGAATTCGTTGCTCGTGAACATCTCGAAGCTGCACTGGAAATCCGGATACGTTTTCGCGGGATCGGCCGTGGTGCGCTTGATGAACAGCTCGCCGTTCAGCGCATACGCGACCCACGTCTTAGGGTTGAAAGTGCCCAGCTTCTGCGCGTTGGCATTGGATGGATCCTGGCGCAGCGTGACGTATTTCGTGGTGAACTTCCAGCGCGGATCGCTGAAATCGGTGTAGGCCCACATCACCACCGGATTGGTCGGCTGCAGGTATTCTTCATGCGTGCCGCGCGGCGGAAATCCGGTGATCGCGGTGCCGCCCTGGGCCATCATGGTCAGCGCCCACGGTGCGTACTCCAGCGGCATAATGCCGGCGTTCCTCAACCGGTGAATCACCGTCACGCCCGTGCCCGTGGCGTCCATGCGGATCTCGATCTGTTTCTCGATGCCAGTCTCTTTTTCGACCGGCTCGGTCGCGATCAGCACGTGGCCCTGCACCTTCACGGCAATCGGCGAGTTGTCCGGCGGGTAGGTGTACTTCAGGTCCTCCGGACCGACCCACACACGATGCCCGCCGCGCTTCATCCACGCCGGTTCGCCCGACTTGCCCACGCCCGCCGGCTCTTCCCAGAAGAAATTCTGTCCTCCCGGAAAGCCCAGCCGCATGATGCGCGGACCGATGTCCGAGGTCACGATCAGCTCGATCTCGCCGTTACTGACGCGGTAGCAGTTCGGCCAGCCGTGGTAGGCGGTTTTTTCTATGCGCACTTCAGCGTTCATGATGAGTGTTCCAAGCAGCAGCAGACTCGCAGTTTTCAGCATCGCAGTTTATTCTTTCCCGATATCGAGAACAGCGTCAAGCGGGGTCCGCCACGTGCAGCACCGCGGCCAGCTCGCGAATCTTCTCCCACACCGATTGCACATCCTCGCGCGTGGTCCCGATGTTGCCGATGGCGTAGCGGATGACGAAACGGCCGTCAAGGACGTTGCCCGATAGAAACGCCAGGCCGGAATCGTTGAGACGATCGATCAGCCGCCGGTTGTCGTCGTCGCTGCCGCGATAGCGGAAGCAAACCAGTGACAACGGCGCCGGCGCGACCAACTCGAAGCGGCGGTCGGCGCGCACGGCTTCGGCCAGCTCCCGCGCCAGTGCGATGTGCGCGCGCAGAATCTGTTCGATTTTTTTGCGGCCGAAATAGCGCAGGACGAACCACAGCTTGAGCGCCCGGAAGCGCCGGCCCAGCGCCACGCCATAGTCCATGAAATTGATCGCGCGTTCGTTGTCGGCCGTTCGCAGATACTCCGGCACGAGCGAAAACGCGCGCCGCAAAATCTCCGGTTTGCGGCAGTAAAAGACGCTGCAGTCTACCGGCGTGAAGAGCCATTTATGCGGGTTCAGCACCAGCGAATCGACTCTTTCGGCGCCTTCCAGCATCCACCGATTTTCCGCCAGAATCGTCGCCGGCCCGGCATAAGCCGCATCCACGTGGTGCCACAGCTCTTCGGCTTCGGCGATCTCCTGAATCGCGACGACGGGATCGATGCTGCTGACCGACGTGGTGCCCACGGTGGAGACGACGCAGAACGGCGTCAGCCCCATTTCCCGATCCGTCGTGATCGCCGTCTGCAGCAGCGCGGGCAGCATGCGGTACTCCGCGTCGACGCCGATCTTGCGCACGTTGTCCTGCCCGATGCCGAGCGACAGCGCGCCCTTTTCCACCGAGGAGTGCGCGTGTTCGGAGGCGTAAACCACCATGCCCATCCGCGCGCCGCGATGGCGCAGCTCCGGGTCGGCCTGGGCGCGTGCCGCGGCGATGGCGTGCATCGTGGACGTCGATGCGGTGTCCAGGATCTGGCCAAAGAATTCATCTCCAAGGCCGAGCCATTGCCTCAACCACGCCAGCACCACCTGCTCGAGTTCCACCTGGCCGGGCGAGGACTTCCACAGCATGCCGTTGGTGTTCACCGCCGCCGCCAGAGCCTCGGCCAGTATGCCCGGGGCCGAGGCGCTGTTGGCAAAATAGGCGTGGAAGCGAGGGTGGTTCCACAGGCTCAGCGCGGGCACGATCAGGCGCTCGAAGTCGGCCAGTATCTGTTCCATCGGCTCTGGATCTTCGGGCGCAGAGGCCGGCAGCGAGTCCACTACCTCGCCTGGCTGCACCTTAGAGAGAACCGGCAGATCGCCCGCATTTTCGAGATAGGAGGCGATCCAATCCACGACCTCGTAACCATAGCGCCGGAACTCATCCGGCGGCATGTCGAACCTGCTCATCGCATTCTTCCTTTGAGGCGCGCCGGCGCCGCTGAGAAGCCACAGCAGGCGCGGTGCATGTGACGTTTCACCCTACCAAGATATAGAATGTGAACGGCCAAGGCGCCATTATTTTATGGATTCTTCCACACCCACACCATCGCGCCGGTCCTTCCTGACCGGCTCCGCCGCCACAGCCGCGGCTTTCACGATTGTCGAGCCGCAACTGGTCCGCGGCTGGGGCTCCGAGAAGCTCAAAGTCGGACTCATCGGCTGCGGAAGCCGCGGCACCGAAGCCATCTATAACACGATGGTGGGCGACCCGCGCACGGAACTCGTCGCCATGGCCGACATCTTCGAGGATCATCTCGAGGGCAGCCTGAAGAAGCTGAAAGCGCGCCCCGAGATGCAGCCCTTTCAGGACCGCATCAAGGTCACGCCGGAGATGCGCTTCGTCGGTTTCGATGCGTACAAGAAACTAATCGGCTCGGGCGTGGACATCGTCTTTCTGGCGACGCCGCCGGCCTGGCGCCCGATTCATTTCGAAGCCGCGATCGAGGGCAATAAACACGTCTTCTGCGAGAAGCCATTCGGCACCGACCCGGTGCATGTCCGCCGCTTCATGGCCGCCGCCAAAAAGTCGGAAGAGAAGAAACTGACCGTGGTCAGCGGCGCGCAGCGGCGCAGCGATCCGTTCTACCTCGACATGATCGCCATGGTGCATAGCGGCGAACTCGGCGATGTGCTGGCGCTGTACGCCTATTGGCTCGACGGCCCGGTGATCCAGAACCCCAACGGCCGCAAGGAGGGCTGGGGCGACTTCGAATGGCAGCACCGCAACTGGTACTCCAACCTTTGGCTGTGCGGCGACCAGATCGTCGAGCAGCACCTGCACAACATCGACGTCTGCAACTGGATTATGCGCGGCCACCCGGTGAAGTGCTGGGCCAGCGGCGGCGCCGCCTGGCGTCCCAAGGGCACCGAAATTTACGGCAATATCTACGACCACGTTTCAGCCGACTTCGAGTACGAGAACGGCGTGCACATGTCGAGCTACTGCCGCCAGTACCCGCACAGCTTTAACCGGGTCAATGAAGATGTGCTCACTTCCAAGAAGCGCATGACCTGGAACCAGACCCATGGCGGGCCGGGCTACCCCAACGAGCATGGCAAGCTGCTCAAGTCGATTCGCGGCGACGGGCCGTACGTGAACGAGGGGCAGGAGGTGGCCGAGAGCACCATGACCTGCATCATGGGGCGAGAGGCCGCGTATTCGGGCCAATTGCTCACCTGGGACATGATGATGAATTCGCAGCTCGACCTGTTTCCCAAGGGCGACTACGACTACGACATGAAGTGGCCGGCGACGCCCTTCCCGGTGCCCGGCGAGTACAAGTTCATCTAGCGTCCAGGACGCTTCAGCGCGTGCCGCGGTGGATGCGCCGCGACCGTGCGTGTGATACAACGTTGTCCATGCACGACGACGACGGCCCCCGCATCAATGGCATGGTCGAGCGCGACCCGCTCGACGATCACAGTCTGCAGCGCCGCGACTTTTTCAAGGGCGCGGGCACTCTCGCCGGCCTCATTGGCGCGGCCGGTCTGGCGCAGGCGGAGCCGCCCGCCGACGGTGACAAGGTGCCGGCGGCCAAGCCCGGCACATTGCTTCCCGTGGTCCCTTTCGGCAAATACAAAATCACGCGCCTCGTTGCCGGCGCCAACACGATCTACGGGTACTCGCACTTCAACTACGTCTATTCGGCGCACATGGCCGATTACCACAGCACCGGGCGGGTGCTCGCGTTCCTCCGCGAACTGGAGCGCGCGGGCCTGAACACGTGGCAGGCGAGTTGGAGCGAGCGCCTCGAGACGGACTGGCTGCGCTACAAGCAGGAAGGCGGCAAGCTGCAGTTGCTGATGCTGTCACGGCCCGGGTTCAACGACGAGCCGGAGATGCTAAAGCGCGCGATGAAACTGAAGCCCATGGGCATCGGGCAGCACGGCGTGAGCACCAACAAGTTCTGGGATGCGGGCACGTTCGACAAGTCGCTGGACTATCTCAAGCGGATCCGCGACACCGGGGCGATGGTCGGCCTCTCGTGCCATAATCCGCTCGAAGTGGAGTACGCCGAGGATCACGGCTGGGACGTGGACTACTACATGACCAGCCTGTATTACATGATTCGCCCGCGCGCGGAATTCGAAAAGCTCCTGGGCGGCCAACTGCCGTTGGGAGAGGTTTATCTGCCCGCCGATCCGCCGCGCATGCTGGATGCGATCCGCAAGGCGAAGAAGCCGTGCCTGGCATTTAAAATTCTGGCCGCGGGGCGCACGGTCGATTCGCCGCAGCAGGTGAAGGAGCGCATGGGAGTGGCCCTGAAAGGCATCAAGCCGGGCGACGCCATGATCATCGGGCTGTACCAGCGGTACAACGACCAGATCGGGCAGACGGCGCAGTTTGTCCGCGAGATTCTGGCTTAGCTCGCGTTCTGCACCGAGTGACGGCCGGCATCCTCGATGGTCGGCGCGAGTGCGGAAATGGAACGCACGCAAGCGGCGGCTAGAGTGGCCTCCGTCAGGAGCAGGAGGGTCAAGCTAGACCTTCCTGCCGGAACGATGCGGCTCTGAGTCAGCCCGGACGTCCGCGGCGCGCGGCAGACACTACACTGAAGAGAAGCACTCGCCGGCCAAGCGGGCCGCCGCGCGTGCGATCACCGTTCAGACAGTCGAAGCCCCGAGAACCCATGCAGCCTTTACAATCGCCGTTCCAGGAAGTCGTCGAAGCCGAAGGTCACCTGATCGACTCGCACATCATGGAGCAGATCTTCGACACGGTGATCGAGTTTAACGGCCACTTCAACGTGGAGCACTTCTTCATCGGCCGGACCAACGCCGAGCCGTCGCGGCTGCGGCTGCGGGTGGAAGCCGCGTCGGCCGAGGAGATGGAGCGGCTGCTGTCGCGGCTGTTGGAACTCGGTTGCGCGCCCGCCGACGGCGCGGACGCGCAGTTGCGGAGCGTGGAGCGCGACCGCTGCGCGCCGGAGGATTTCTACTCGACCACGAACCACCGCACACTGGTGCGTCGCGACGGCGCGTGGCACCTGGTGGGCCGCCAGAGGATGGACGCGCTGATCGTGTGGGAAGAGGGCGCGCCGGTGTGCCGGCGGCTGCGCGACATTCGCGCCGGGGACCAGGTGGTGGCCGGGATGAAGGGCATTCGCGTGGTGCCCGAGTCGAAGGAACGCGACCGGCTGGCGTTCGCGTTCATGTCCAATGGCACGTCGTCCGAACGACAGGTCGAGACCGCCGTGAGCCAGACCGCCGCGCTGATGCGCCACTGCCGCGAGGCGCGCCAGCCGATCATTGTCGTGGCCGGGCCGGTAGTGGTCCATACGGGCGGCAACACGGGCCTGGCGGCGCTGATCCGCGAGGGTTGGGTGGATGCGCTGCTGGCGGGCAACGCGCTGGGCGTGCATGACATCGAGGCGGCGATTCTCGGCACATCGCTCGGCGTGCGACTGAGCGACGGCCGCCAGGCCGAGCACGGCCACCGCAACCATATGCGAGCGATCAACGCCGTTTATCACGCCGGCTCGATCGCCGCGGCAGTGCGGCAGGGCCGGCTGGCGAAAGGCATTCTGTTCGAGTGCGTCACCCGCAATGTGCCGTTCGTGCTGGCCGGCAGCTTGCGCGACGACGGCCCGCTGCCCGAGACCATCACCGACATGAACGCGGCCCAGGACGCCTATGCCGAGCACCTGAGGGGCGCGGGCCTGGTGCTGTGCCTGGGCTCGATGCTGCACTCGATCGCCGTCGGCAACATGCTGCCCGGCTGGGTGAAGACCGTGTGCGTGGACATCAACCCGGCCGTGGCGACCAAGCTCAGCGACCGCGGCACCGGCCAGGCCCTGGGCGTGGTCACAGACGTCGGCATCTTCCTCGATCGGCTTTCGAAGACGCTGGTTTAGCGGCCCGAGGGCCCGACCGGAAAGCCCTGGCGGGAGAAGAAGCTTTCGCCCGCGGTTCCGCAACCGAGCGCGGGACGATGCGGGCGGCTACTCCGTCTTCGAGTAGTAATACGAATGGTAGTAAGTGTATTTGCTGTAGAGTTCGCTCTTCTGCGCGCAATTCACGACGATGCCGAGAATATTGTTCTGGCACAGCGAACCGATGGCCCGGGTCACAACCTCGATGGTCGTGGAGCCCAGACGGACCACCAGCACAAGACCGTGAACCAGCGTGCTCAGCAGGTTGGCATCGGCGGCGAACAGCAGCGGCGGAGAGTCGAGGATCACCCAGTTGAAAACGCTGGGCAGGCGGTCCAACAGCGTCTTCACCTCGGCCAGATTCAGCAATTCCAGCGGATTCAGGACCGCCTCCCCGGCGGGCATGATGTAGAGGTTGGTGCCCTCGATGCGCCGGATCACCTCGTGCAATTGGGCCTTGCCCTGAAGATAGTCGGTCGCCCCGGGGCTGCGCGGCATCTGAAACAGGTTATGCAGAACCGGGCGGCGAAAATCGAAATCGCAGAGCAGCGTCAGGTTGCCTTCGAGGTGCGATTGCGCCAGAGCCAGGTTGGCCGCGGTGAAAGACTTGCCCTCCGCCGGCGAAGGAGAAGTGATGACCAGGGTATGGATCGGTTGCAGCGTCTGGAGGTGGTTGAGCCGCGTGCGGAGGCTCCGGAACTCCTCGGCGGGAGGCTCCGTGGGACGTGCGCTGTCGATCAGCGACGCCTCGGGGGACGGCGTGTAGGGTACGACCTCAATCTTCTCGAGCAGGCCCGCCAAATCGGTCGACCCACCGCCTGGCACAGCATGCGCGGCCGCGGCCGGACGCCCTCCCGGCGTTATTCCCGACGGATCGGATCTGCGCAGCGCGTCGTGAACTCTGCTCATAATGCCGTGCCTTATTCCTCTTCTATTTTGCGATTCCGCGGTTGACGAGAGCGGCCAGCCCTACCGGACGACAGGATCGCCCGGCATAAGCCGGTCAGGATTTCGAAGTGTAGTAATAGATGACCGATCCCGACATGAGCAGGACTCCGATCACGAAGGCCGCGGACCATCCGAGCCAGGCCATTCTGCGCCGGCGCCGGACCACGAAATCATTCTCCAGAAGCGGGACGCTACCCAGAATTGTCAATCGGGTATAGGCCCGGACGTCCTTCAAGCTTTTCAGAGAGACATCTCTCAACTCACGGGCTATGGCCACGCCGATGCCCAGGGCGATGCCCAAAGCCGCAGCAACGAAAATAATCATTGGGCGCCTGGGCGCGCTGGGCGTGGAGGGCGTAGAAGCCGCCTCGAGCTGCTCGAGGGTCTCGCCCTGCCCGCGCGTGTCGAGGTCGGTTGAAAGCCTGGAATCCTGGAGCCGCAGGGTCATGCCCTGGTAACGCGTGGCGGCGTTTTCGCGGTCGCGCAGCAGCGCCATATAGGCGGAGCGCGCCAGCGGGCTGGCCGCAACCTGCGCCTGCAATGTCTTCGAACGCGTGCGTGCGGCTTCAATCTGCCGGTTGAACTCTTCGAGTTCCATATCCTTCGCCTGGATCTGGGCCTGCAGGCGGGCGATGCTGGCGCGCAGTTCGCGGCTGGAGTTGGCGCTTGCCGTGACGGTCTGGCTAGGGCCGGAGCGGCCAGGAATCGCGACCGGCTTGGCCGAGGACAACTGCGCGGCATACTGGTCGCGCTCTTTCCGCTTGGCCACCAGGGAATTCATGACCCGCTGCACGTCCGGATGGCTGTCTTTGTAACTCTGGCGGAGCACGGACAACGTCTCCTCCGCTTTGCCGATGTCCCGGTCGAGATCGTCGAGATGCTGATCGCGGATCACCGGAGCCGGCGCGCTGCCGGGCGCGGCATTAGCTACCGGAGCGGTCGCTGGGGCCGGCAGTTGTTCTTCCTGAAAATGCAACTGGGCCTCCAACTGGAGCTTGTCCTGGCTGGCCCGGTTGACGCTCATGCTGAGATTCTGAATGTTCTGGTCGGTGCTCGAAACCAGGAACAGGAGCGACTGCGCCTCTTCCGGCAAAGCGCCGGTGTTGGCCGCCTTGAAGTCGGCGATTTTACGATCGATGTCTTCCAGATCCTGTTTGGCGGTCTGGGCTTCCTGCTTAAAGAAGTCGGTCGTCGAATTGGATTCCGAGGAGCGCGCCGTACTGGCCTCGCTGAGGAACTTCGCAAGCAGATCCTGGCAGACTCGCTGTGCGGTGCGGCGATCCGAATACGAATAAGAAACCGAGAAGGCAAACACGCGGCCACCGCCCACGACAGTGTTTAACCCGCGCAGAGGGCTGGGCACGATGTCCTTCTTCATAATCTCCAGAACATCCTCCATCGGAAGCCGCCTGCGCTTGTCCGGGTAGAGGTTATAGGACTGAATCATGTTCGACAGCGATTCGCGGCTGATGATGTTCTGGTAAATGGTATTTACCCGCTGGTTCATTTCTTCATTCAGATTCGACGCGACCAGGCGCGAGGAGACTTGGGGCGGCACCACGCGGATCTGGCCCGTGGCGGTGTAAGTATCCGGCCAGAGGTAGGCGACCATCACGCCCAGGACAAGGCCCAGAAAGGCGGGGCCGATGATCCACGCACGGTGACGCCGCACGATGTCGAGATAGTCCTCCATGTCGAGCTCGCGCCGCTGCACGGAAATCGGTTGATCCGGAATCGCCCCTTGCATGCTTAGCTCTCCTCGGTCTGCCGCTTACGGAACATAAATGTGGTCACCGTCCTGGAGCAGAATGTTCTGCTCGAGGTGCTTGCCCTTGATGACTTCGTTGTAGTTGAACTTTATGCGCTCGGTGCCGCGCATGATAATGATGCCGCTCTTTTTGGACCACTCGCCCAGTCCGCACAGGCTGATGGCCTCGAGGATCGTAGTGGGAGTGACCAAAGGGAAGGGCCCGGAATGGCCGACGCTCCCGCTGACGAAGTACTTCTTGCTCTCGACCGAGGCGACTGAAACGTCAACCTGCGGTGAGTTGAGGACCTGGCCGAGGGCCTCGACGCATTTCTTCTGCAGTTCCAGCGGTGTCAACCCGGAGGCCTGGACATCGCCGACCAGCATGAGGGTGATCTTTCCATCGGGGCGCACGCGGACAGCACGGCTGAGCTCCGGCTCCCTCCAAACGCGCACGTCCAGCACATCACCGGCGCCGATCTTATACGTGTTCGGATCGACCGCCGCAGCGACCTGCGGGACCGGCAGGGGTTTGGCTTCCTCCGGCTGCTGAGATTGTGCCGGCGCGCCCTGGGGCTTCGCGGCAGGGGCCTGCGCGCTCACGGGCCCGGCAAACAAAGCGATCGCCAGCACACAACCCGAAAGCCGCCCAGTATTCCAAATCACACGCTTCATCGTGACTCCTCCGCTCGCGGCGGAAGGAGGTGAAAAGCGGACTGCATGTCTTTTCATAGAGATGAGTCAACACCCCGATTCGACGCAAGTGTTCCTGGTATGGTATTTTAGCATCCGCCGGGTGAGCCGCGGCGCGGCCGGATCCAGCAATCAACCAATTCCGCAGTAGTTTCCTTTAGTCCACACAGATCCGCATACACACTCTATCGGACGTTTTCGCCGACTGAATAGGGCTCCCCCGAACGGCATGACGATCTCCGCAGTCCGCGGCTTTGCCGGTCGTTGGGAAGAAGACGTCTCAGCTTTGGCAGCGCTCGTAGCCCGCGGCTTTGAGCAGCCTGTAGACCAGCGACACGGGCAATCCGACGACGTTGAAATAGCAGCCCTCGATGCGCTCGATGAATTTCGAGGCCCGGCCCTGGATGGCGTAGGCGCCGGCCTTGTCCATGGGCTCTCCGCTGGCGGTATAGTCGAGCACTTCCTGGTCCGTCATGGGCGCGAAGACGACGCGGGTCGCTTCGACAGCGGCGCGCTCGACGCCGGCGTGAAGCAGGCAGACGCCCGTGAGCACGGTGTGCGCCCGGCCGCTCAGAAGGCGGAGCATGCGCGCGGCATCTTCAGCCGAGCGTGGCTTCTCGAGCACCTCGCCAGCGGCGACCACGACCGTGTCGGCGGCCAGCACGAATTCGGCGGGATCGACGGCGGCGGCGCGTGCCTTTTCGATGGCCAGACGGCGCACGTAATCCGGCGGCGACTCCGCGCTCAGGCGGCTCTCGACGATGCCGGGGATTCGGACGATGAACGGCACGCCGGCCTGGCGCAGGAGCTCGCTGCGACGCGGCGATTGGGAGGCGAGCACCAGCATAACGAGTCATCAGCTTAACATGCCGGCCCGGCGCGGGCGGCAGATCCCGCGCATGCTAGAATGGCGGTTCCAGGACAGGACCGAATGGAAAGAGCCGGGCATATTTTGAGCCGTCTGAAGGCGGCGCGAGGATCGCTCCCCGCCAGCGAACTGGTGGCCGCCGCGTGGCCCGCCGCGGTGGGCCCGAGGCTGGCCTCCCATACGCGTGTGGTGGGGCTGTACACTGGCCGCCTGATCGTTGAAGCCGAAGACGCCATCTGGCAACAGAACCTGACGAGCCTGAGCGCGCAGATTCTGGCGAATCTGCGGAAACTGCTGCAGACGGAGACCCCACGCGAGATCGAATTCAGGATCGGCGCGCGGCGGCGGCCGCCACATCGGGCGGAGTCCGTGCGGGCTCCGGGCCTGTTTGGCCGTGAGTCGTCGGGCATCGCCGACGCGGAGTTCGATTATCTTTACACGCAATCCCGCAGAAAGGCCGGCGCTTGAAACTCACCGAAAGCCAGGTTCGCGGCATCGCGGACTTAGCCAACCTGCACCTGAGCGAGGAAGAGATTGCGCGCATGGCCCGCGATCTGGACGAGATTCTGACGCATGTCGACAAGCTCAACGAATTGGAGACCAAGCACGTCGAACCCATGGCCCAGGTACTCTTCGAAGCCGGTGCCACTGCATCGCTCAGAGACGACGTCGAGGTGACGCCCCTCACGAACGCCCTCGCGCTGGGCAACGCGCCGCTCGCGGGCGCGGGGTTCTTCAAGGTGCCGAAGGTGATTGAGCGCTGATAGGCGTTCAAGAACGCAGATGGACATTCGCACACTCACCATTCCTCAGATCCGCGCCGGACTGGCCGCGCGCGAGTTCAGCGCGAGCGAGTTGGCCGAGGAGGCCCTGCGGTTCGCCCATATCGAGAATCCCAAGACCAACGCTTACCTGACCTTCAGCTCCGAACGGGCGCTCGAAGCCGCGCGGAGCGTGGACCGGCGGCTGGCCCGCGGCGAGGAGCTGGGCGCGCTGGCCGGCGTGCCGGTAGCGGTGAAGGATGTCATCGTCACCCAGGGCCTGCGCACGACGTGCGGCTCCAAGCTGCTCGAGAAATTCATCCCGCCCTACGATGCCACGGCCGTGGAACGGCTCGAGGCGGCGGGCGGCGTGGTAATCGGAAAGACGAATTGCGACGAGTTCGCGATGGGCTCGTCCACCGAGAACTCGGCCTACGGACCGGTGCGCAACCCGGTGGCGCTGGAGCGCGTCCCGGGAGGCTCCAGCGGCGGCTCGGCGGCGGTGGTGGCGCAGGGGACTGCGGTGGTGGCGCTGGGTTCGGACACGGGCGGATCGATTCGCCAGCCGGCCAGTTTCTGCGGCGTGGTGGGCGTGACGCCGACCTACGGACGGGTCTCGCGCTACGGGCTGGTAGCCTTCGCCAGTTCGCTCGATCACATCGGGCCGTTTGCCCGCACGGTGGAGGATGCGGCGGTGCTGCTTCAGACCATCGCCGGCCGCGATCCCAAAGACGCCACCAGCGCGTTCGCCCCAGTGCCGGACTACGGCGCGGCGATGCGGCAGGATGTCAAAGGGATGAAGATCGGGCTGCCGAAGGAGTACTTCGCCGGCCTGGAAAACGAAACCCGCGAGCAGGTGGAGAAGGGCATCGGCCTGCTGCGCCAGTTGGGCTGCGAGACGGTCGAGATCAGCCTGGCGCACACCGAGTACGCCATTGCGTGTTACTACATCATCTGCACGGCCGAGGCGAGCTCCAACCTGGCGCGCTATGACGGCGTGCGCTACACCACCCGCTCGGCTGCCGCGAAAACGCTGGCGGAGATGTACAGGCTCAGCCGCGGCGAGGGCTTCGGGACCGAGGTGAAGCGCCGCATCATGCTGGGCACGTACGTGCTGAGCGCGGGCTACTATGACGCCTATTATCTGAAGGCGCAGAAGGTGCGGGCGCTGATCGCGCGCGACTTCGCCGGCGCCTTCGAGAGCGTGGATGCGATCATCACGCCGGTGTCGCCGTTCCCGGCATTCCGGCTGGGAGAGAAGCTGGACGACCCGTTGCAGATGTACCTCAGCGACATCTACACGATCACCGGCTCGCTGGCCGGCATCCCGTGCATGAGCGTGCCCTGCGGCCGGACGCGCGGCGCCGGAGCGGAGCCGCTGCCGGTCGGCATGCAGATCCTCACGCGGCATTTCGACGAACCGGGCATGTTCCGGCTGGCCGCGGCCTTTGAGCGCGCCGGCGGATTCGCGGTCTGAGCCCGCTCGACTTGCGCTGAATCCTTGGCCCGCAGCGGTACATCTGCATACGCAGAGGATTAAGCATGCCATTCACTTTGAAACCGCTCCCGTATGCGTTCGATGCGCTGGAGCCGCATATCGACGCGCGGACGATGGAGATTCACCACGACAAGCATCACGCCACGTATGTGACCAACCTGAACAAGGCCCTGGAGGCCGCGCCGGAACTAGCTGGAAAGAGCCTCGATACTCTGCTGGCCAACGGCCTGAAGGCTGTGCCCGAGTCTATCCGCACCGCGGTCCGCAACAACGCCGGCGGGGACTGGAACCACACCATGTTCTGGGAGATCATGGGCCCCAAGGCCGGCGGCGCGCCGGTGGGCAATGTGGCCAAAGCGATCGGCGCCAAATACGGCAGTTTCGACGAGTTCAAGACGAAGTTCGCCGCGGCCGGCATGGGCCGGTTCGGTTCCGGATGGGCGTGGCTGATCAAGACGTCCGAGGGCGGAGTGGACATCGTCAGCACGGCCAATCAGGACAACCCGTTGTCGGAAGGCAAGCTGCCGGTGTTGAATCTCGACGTCTGGGAACACGCCTACTACCTGCACTACCAGAACCGCCGCGCCGACTACATTGGCGCATGGTGGAACGTGGTGAACTGGAGCCACGTGGAAGACCGCTTCAACGCCGCCAAGTAACCACGCTGGCCCGCGGCTTGCGGGACAATACCGGTTGGTGTCCGAGAGTATTCACGAACGATTTCTGAGCCGCGCCCTGGAACTGGCGAAAGACAACGCCACGTCCGGGCGCGGCGGTCCATTTGGAGCGGTCATCGCGCGCGGCGAAGAGATCGTCGTGGAAAGCGTGAACCTGGTCACCGCCAGCCTCGATCCGACGGCGCACGCCGAACTCAATGCGATCCGCGAGGCTTGTCGCAAGCTAGGCACATTTACGCTGCAAGCCTGCACCCTGTATTCGAGTTGCGAGCCTTGCCCAATGTGCCTGGGCGCCATTTATTGGGCGCGGCTGGGAGCGTTGTACTTCGCCGGAACGCGCCAGGATGCCGCGCGCGCCGGCTTCGACGATTCCCTGTTGTACGAACAAATCGCCTTGCCTGTGTTCGAGCGGCGATTGCGCACCGTCCGGCTGCTGGACTCCGATGGCGCGGCTCCCTTCGAGGCCTGGCTGCAGCAAGCCGGGCGCGTTCCCTACTGACCGGGGCCGGGGAGCGAGCCCGAGCGTCTACACTCGAAATAGGATGGCCCAGTCTCCCGCGAGATTGTTATGGATCTGTCTGCCGCTGGCCTTTCCAGCAACGCTGGGGGCCCAATTCACGGTTCAACTCGCGCCGCGAACCGACCGGCAATTCATCGAATACCAGCAAGCTGCCGAGACAAAAATGGACTGGCAGGCACACCTGTCGCCCGCGCCCGGCGACGTGTTGATCGCCGCCGGAGCTGAAGCCGCGGTGACCGGCGTTCCAGGCGGGATGATCCACGACTGGCGGGCGGCTACGATCGTGCCGGGAGCGACGGTTGCGCAAGCGCTGGCGGTGCTGCAGGATTACGCGAACTACAAGCGCATCTATGCTCCGGAAATAGCGGACTCGAAGCTGCTGAGCCACGAGGGCAACACCTACCGCGCCTATCTGCGGCTCATCCAGAAGAAAATCCTGACCGTCATCCTCGACAGCGAGTACGAAGTCGAATACCGCCCGCTCGGAAACGGCCGGGAGTCGCCCAACCGCTGGGCGATCCTGTCCCGCTCGACCAGGTTTGCCGAAGTGAGCAACGGCCAGGAACTGCCGCCCGGAACGGGCCACGGGTTCCTGTGGCACTTGAATTCCTATTGGCTGATCGAGCCGCGCGGCGGGGGCGTCTATCTGGAGTGCCGCACAATTTCGCTGTCCCGCGACATCCCGGTGGTCTTCGAATGGATCATCAAGCCGATGGTGACGAGCGTGCCGCGCGAATCGCTGCGCGGCCTGATGAACGCGACCGCGCATGCACTGACGGACCACCATGCCCCAGTCTCGCGGGAGGAACCTTCCACCCGATAAAACCGTAGAACAACTGAGAGAAGGGGAAGCAGGAATCCTCCAATGCGCGTCGCACGACCCTGTTGCCGCCGCTTATTTGGAGTTCTGAAGCATGATCGCTTCGGCCCGCTCGCACGAGGGGAGAGGAACGAGCGCTATCCATGGAACTGACAATCGCCAATCTCGGCAAACAATACAGCCGCTCGCATTGGGGCCTGAGTGAATTCAGCCTGTGCTTCCAGCCGGGCATCATCGGCCTGCTCGGCCCGAACGGTGCGGGCAAATCGACGCTGATGCGGATGCTGGCCACGGTGATGCGGCCGACGACGGGCACGATCGCCTGGAACGGCGTGGACGTGGTCCGGTCGCCGGACGCACTGCGCGGCGTTCTGGGCTACCTGCCACAGGACTTCGGGGTCTACCCCAATTTGAACGCCGTCGAGTTTCTCAGCTATATTGCGGCGATCAAGGGCCTCGATGGCGCCAGCGCGCGCAAACGTATCGATGCCCTGCTCGAATCGCTGTACTTGCAGGATGCCCGCAAGCGCCCACTCGGCAGCTACTCGGGCGGCATGAAGCAGCGCATCGGAATCGCGCAGGCGTTGCTCAACGATCCACGGGTGTTGATCGTCGACGAGCCGACGGTCGGGCTGGACCCCGAGCAGCGCATCGCTTTTCGCAATCTGCTCACGGAGCTGGCGGGAGACCGCATCGTGATCCTATCGACGCATATCGTCTCGGACGTCGAAGCGACGGCGACGGATCTGGCGATCGTCCACCATGGCCGGCTGCTGAGACACGCACCGCCGGAAGCGATCCTGGCCGAGGCCGCCGGCCGCGTCTGGGAGTGGACCGTGCCAAGCGCCGACCTGGCGGCGGCGCGCCAGCGCCTGCTGATCAGCAACACGATCCGGCGGCCGGACGGAGTGCAACTGCGGGTGATTGCCGACACCGCTCCGGACGCCGCGGCCCGCCCCGCCATACCCACATTGGAAGACGCCTACCTGGGCGTGATCGCGGGCGAGAACGGCGGCGCAGCCCAATCGATGGAGGCATTGTGAACACGCCCCGGGTGGTCTACCATCTGGCCCGCGCCGATTTCCTCGAGCGCATCAGGCGCTACAGCTTCCTGGTGGTCCTGGGCGTGGTGCTGACGGCGTGCTACTACGTTCACACGGACAATATCGACATCCACGTCGGCGGGTACCGGGGGACCATGAACTCGGCCTGGATGGGCGCCGTGATGACGCTCATCGTCACCACTCTGCTCGGGATGTCCGGCTTCTACCTGGTGAACAATTGCGTCTCGCGGGACGAGCAGACGGGAGTGGGCCAGATCCTGGCGGCCACTCCGGTCTCCAAGTTGCAGTACGTGTGCGGCAAGGCGCTCAGCAATTTCGCCGTGCTGTCGCTGATCGTTTTCGTTCTCATGCTGGCCGCGGTGCCGCTGCAATGGTTGGCCGGGGAGGATCGGACAATTCGTCTCGTGCCGCTGCTTTCCCCGTTCGTCCTTTTCGCTTTGCCGCTGGTGGCGATCATCTCTGCGTTCGCGATCCTGATTGAAACGGTCTCCTGGCTGCGGGGCGCGGTCGGGAACGTCCTGTATTTCATCCTCTTCGTTACGCTCCTGCCTCTGGGTTTCACCGGCGTGACACCCGACTTCACGGGCATCAGATTCCTCCAGCCGAGCATGGAACAGGCTGCACAACATCTGCCTAATTACCACCAAGGGGATTTTGGGTTCAACATTGGTCCGGATCACCGGCCGCGGGGCTTCGAGTGGAACGGCGTGGCGTGGAACGCGACTGCGCTGACCGGGCAGGCCTTCTGGCTGGGCCTGGCCTGCGGCCTGTGTCTGATATCCACCCTGACGTTCAACCGTTTCGACAGGTCCCCCTCGGCCCTGCGGAGGGCGCTGGCCAAACGGGCGCCTCCGGATCCCGAGACCGCGACTGCCCCAGCGCCACTCGCGCGGGCGCCTCGTTCGCTGCCTCCGGTGAAACTCGGTTTTTCATTCCTGAGCGTGTTCGTTGCCGAACTGAAACTGCTGCTGAAGGGCATGCCCTGGTGGTGGCATATCGGCGCGCTGGGTGGGATTGTGGCCGGCTTCGCTTTGCCCGCAGATTCGTACCGTCAGGCGCTTTGGTTCGCGTGGATCTGGCCGGTTGGCGTCTGGTCGCAGATGGGCAACCGGGAGATGCGCTTCCAGACCGGGGAACTCGTCTTTTCCGCGCCTCGTCCCCTGTGGCGGCAATTGCCGGCGACGTGGCTGGCCGGAGTTACGGTCGGGATCCTGGCCGCGAGTGGCGTCCTGATCCGTATGGCAGCAGTCGGAGACTGGACGGGCGTGGAGAAAGGGTTCGCGGGCGCTGTCTTTATCGCCTCGCTGGCGCTGGCTTTCGGCGCATCCAGCGGGACCAGCAAGCTGTTCGAAGGCTGCTTTACCGGCCTGTGGTACCTGGGCGTGCTCAACAGAGTCCCAGTGTTCGACTACACGCAGATTTCAGCACCGGGCAACTACACCGCCGGGTGGCTGGTTGCATCGGGCTGCGCTCTGTTGCTCGCCTTCACCGGACGACTGGCGAGACTGCGCCGCTAGGCTCAGGGCAGAGCGAGCCCCGGCCACTCCCACGCGGGCGGCCGGGGCACTGCCAGCCCAATTACGGATACAGCCCGCGGATCTTGATCGCTTCGGCGACGCGGCCGATGCCGACCATGTTGGCCGCTACACGCATGCCCACCTTCCGGTCGACGTGGTTCTTCAGTACGTCGTTGAAGGCCGTCTTCATGACCTTCTCCAACCGGTTGTAGATGTCCTGGGCGTCCCAGAACAGGTGCTGCTCGTCCTGCACCCATTCGAAGTAGGAGACCGTGACACCGCCGGCGTTGCACAGAATATCGGGGATGACGAATCCGCCCCGCGATTCAATGATCCGGTCGGCATCCGGCGTCAGCGGGCCGTTGGCCGCTTCGGCGACGATCTTGGCCTTCACGTAGGTGGCGTTTTCCTCATGGATGACGTTTTCGAGCGCGGCCGGGATGAGGATGTCGCATTCCAGCCGCAGAAGTTCATCGGCTGTGATCGACTCGGAGCCGGCGAAGCCCGCCACGCGGCCGGTCTGCTCCTTGTACAGGATCAGCTTGGGGATATCGAGACCTTCTTTGTTGAAGATGCAGCCGGTCGAATCGCTCACGCCGACCACCATGCACCCGTGGCCGTCGAGCAACTGTGCGGCGATCGAGCCCGCGTTGCCGAAGCCCTGCACGACGACCTTGGCGCCCTTAATCGGCAGCCGCAGGTGCTCGCAGGCCGACAGGATGGTGTAAAACACTCCGCGGCCCGTGGCCTCATTGCGTCCCAGCGAACCGCCCAGGCACAACGGCTTGCCCGTGACCACCCCTTGCACCGTGTAGCCCTTGGTCATGCTGTAGGTGTCCATGATCCAGGCCATCGTCTGCGAATTGGTGTAGACGTCCGGCGCCGGGATGTCCTGTGACGGCCCGATCAGCGGCAGGATGGCGCTGGTGTAGCGGCGGGTCATGTGTTCCAGTTCGGTCTGGGACATCTCCTTCGGGTTGCATGTAACGCCGCCCTTGCCGCCGCCGAACGGGATGTTCACCACGCTGCACTTCCAGGTCATCCAGGTCGCCAGAGCTTTCACCTCGTCCAGCGTCACGCCGGGGTGATAGCGGATGCCGCCTTTGGCCGGACCGCGCGCCGTGCTGTGCTGCACGCGGTAGCCTTCGAAGCGGCGGATGTGACCGTTATCCATTCGAACCGGCAGCGTCACGGTCAGGATCCGCTCCGGGTACTTGATCATTTCACGAATATCCTGGGAGAGCTCGAGAACGTCGGCGGCTGAGTCGAAGTTTTCGAGCGCCAGGGTGTATGGGTTTCTCTCTGCAACTGCTGCGAGCATGGCAACAGACTCCTTTGAGACGAAACAATCTGACGGCTCGCCATAGCGAGCGCTGCGCCTGACATTCATGGTCCGGCGTCCGGCCACACACGAGGCCCGGCGACGGGGCGCCGCTCTGCGGGAAAAACGGCGCGCTCGCCTGGCCCAATCCAATCATCGAAGCCGCAGTCGGCCGCGGCTCCATTGAGTGCAGTTAAAGCCTAGCACCACTTTCATGAGGTGCCAAGGGGCGAATGGCTGGTAATTGAGATCCCGCCGCCCGCGCCGGCGAGCCGCTGGGACGGCGACTTTCAAAAACTGTCCAGATTTACCTTCGCCGGTCGCCCGGCCCGGTTGCGCCCCGGCTTTCACTCCGGGCCGAATTATGGGATACTAAAAATGCCATTTGATCGCTCCGCGAAACCCGGCCGAGATCCTTTTCTGCCTAGTCTAGCCCGCCGTCAATTGAGTCAGGAGAATCCATGAAGAACATTTTCGTTGGCAATTTGGATTTCGGTACTACCGAAGAATCGTTGCGTCAACTCTTTGCAGAATACGGGACCGTCGATCGCGTCAGCATCGTAACAGACCGTGACACCGGCCGCTCGCGCGGCTTTGCATTCGTCGAAATGCCGGAAGCCAGTGAGGCCGATAAGGCCATCAATGCCTTGAACGGCTTTTTCCAGGGCGGTCGTGCACTCAACGTGAACGAAGCGCGCCCCAAGGTCGAACGCGGCGCCGGTGACCGCGGCGGCCCCCGTCAGCGTCGTGAGCCTCGCTGGTAACAGCATTTGACTTCGAACCGGGCCGGTTTCGATCGAATGGCTTGTTGGGTGATGGGAGACAAACTTGGGTTCACGATCTCATACGACATTCAAGAAGCGGCAGAAGGAACAGGCCCGGACGGAGAAAGCTCGCGAAAAATTGGAAAAGCGCCAGCTGCGGAAGGTCGAGAAGAGCACGCTGCCTGGCGAAAGCTCCGTGATTATTGATTCAGATAGCGACCTCAACGACAGTTCACTCGACGTGCTCGATCTGAGTTCGCTCGATACAGAGCCGGAAGAGACAGAGACAGAACAGGTTTCCACCTATCCGCGTCCCAAGTAGGGCCTGCTGGACGATTCGAGTCTGCACCCCTACCCTCACATTCTATAAATCCGGAACAGTACTTGCCCTGAGTGCGCTGCCCCACCTCTTGCTGTACCCAACTCCTGTGCGCTGTAGCCTTGACCAGATTCTCGGGGTGTTCATGTACCGTCGTGCCCATCGTGGCGCGCACGATTCCCTGGTAGGGTAGGTTGGACGGCCACGTCCGCGGCGGACCTCCAGGTCCGGCTCCCGAGCGTGTGCCCGGCGCCAACCCCAACGGCGCTGCGGGTCTCGATCATCTCTGAAGACGATCTACACCCGTTGGAGCCTATGCCAGACGCCTGTCGTGGCCCTCACTTGTGCCGGCCCGATTTGGCCAAACGGTAAGGCCTTACTGCCATGGCCCTTTGGATCATTGGCTCACAGACGAAAATCAGTAACCCCTTCATGCCTGTCCGGTTGAGCACTTTCTAATCGACGCAAGCACTCACTAATCAACCAGTCAAAGTCGTTCCGACCCGTAATCGATTTCAATGCCGGCGGCGCGATTGCGGCCCGTCCAACGGCCCCGGCGACGGCTGCTGGAAATTGACAAACCCGCTACTAGTAGCGGCCCTCGTCTGCAAGTTATTGATTATAAACAGCCAATTAGAGCACCCCCGCTACACCGTAGCGGCTTGTCCGCGGCCGGACCCGGAATTGCCCATGCCGACCAGCGCGTCCGAGCCTCGACCGGACAGGCAGGTAACCCCTTACTGCTTTGCCCTGCCCTCGCCGCCTGGTTCGGCAGTGTTAGGACGAGGCTCCAGTGTCCTCGGGAAAACGCCGCTCTATCCGGTGCAATGGACGCACTCCGGCAATCACGGCCGTCCAGCCAGGAGGCGGCGAGTCAATCCAACTCAGGCGCGGTTTTCAGCTCTGCCGCGGGCTTCTACAGCAGCGCGGCGAGATCGGTGTACTCGATGCCCTGCGAGTCGGCCACAGCCTTGTAGACGCATTTCCCTTTGCAGGTATTCACGCCCAGCGCCATGGCGGGATTCGAACGGATGGCCGCTTCGACGCCCTTCGACGCGAGCTGCATCAGGTAGGGGAAAGTGGCGTTTGTAAGCGCGTAAGTCGACGTGTGCGGCACCGCGGCGGGCATGTTGGAAACGCAATAGTGCAGCACGTTGTCGACGAAGTAGACCGGATCGGTGTGCGTGGTGCCGTGGGAGGTTTCGAAGCACCCGCCCTGGTCGATAGCAACGTCCACCACCACCGAACCGCGCTTCATCTGGGCGATCATGTCGCGCCGCACCAGCCGGGGTGCGGAGGCGCCGGGAATCAGCACCGCGCCGATCACCAGGTCGGCCTGGCGCACGCTCTCCTTGATGGTCCAGGAGTTGGAGGCCAGCGTGATCAGCGCGCCCATGTAGATGTCATCCAGCTCGCGCAGACGATTCAGGTTGCGGTCGATGATGGTCACGTTCGCACCCAGGCCGTGGGCGATCTTGGCGGCGTTGTGGCCCACCACGCCGCCGCCGAGGATCACCACGTTGGCGGGAGCGACGCCGGGCACGCCGCCCAGCAGGATGCCCCGTCCGCCATTAGGCGCTTCCAGGTACTGCGCTCCGACCTGCACCGCCATCCGGCCCGCCACTTCGCTCATCGGGGTCAGGCAGGGCAGCGAGCCGTCCTTCTCCTGAATGGTTTCGTAAGCGATGGCCGTCACCTTGGATTCCAGCAGCCGGGCCGTCAATTCCGCGATTGGCGCCAGGTGCAGGTACGTGAACAGGGTCAGGTCCGGGCGGAAGAAGCCGTATTCGGAGGGCTGCGGCTCCTTCACTTTGACGACGACCTGTGCGCCGTGCCAAACCTCCGCGGCGGCCGGGACGATCCGCGCGCCGGCCTCCCGGTATTCTTCGTCGGTGAGACTGGAAAGGGCGCCGGCACGGGTCTCGACCAACACCTCGTGGCCGGCCTCCACCAGCGCGCTGACGCCGTGCGGGACCAGCCCCACGCGGGATTCGTGGTCTTTCACTTCTCGGGGTACGCCTATGATCATGGGAAATGTCCTTCCGGAGATCGCTGTGGCGCCTCGCTCGGACCCGGCGGGGGTTCCCGTTTGGGTCCAAGACCGAGGGCGATGAGCGTCAATGAATCGAGCTTGCCGCGCCCGCTCAGATTGTCAATGTTCTGATCCGCCTGGAACTTCTTCAGTGCTTCCACGGTCGCCGCATCCCAGGCGCCACTGGCCTCGACGGGGTAGCCGTGGTCTTTGAGCGCCTGTTGAATCTCGCGGATGCGGTCGGGCGCCGGCTGCTGCTGCCGGGGCCCTTTCCTGGAAGCGGCCTTCGAGTTGGCCTTGGAGGAGCGTTTCCGGGAAGACGTGGATTTCCTGGCCGTGCCCGGCGACGCCTTCTGGGTCGCGGGCTTGGCCGTGGACTTACCAGAAGAAGCCACGCCCTTCGATTTACTGTCGGCGGTCTTCTTTTTGGCTGTGGCAGGATCCGGCGCACCCTGGAAGGCCGCCGGAAGATCCGGCTGCCAGGCAAAGAGGAACGCCAGCAGCGGAATCAGAACAAAGCCTGTTGCCAGGCGGGGCGGCTGCACGATTGCCAGTCTACCAAATGGTCGCGTTGGAAACCCTTCCTGGAGTATGCGGCTGGATGAACAAGCCCGCGCTCCTGACGGCGGCGGAACGGTGAAAAGGAGGGGCACGGTGGCCGCTCGGTGGCAACGAGTGCATTGGCCGGCTCTGCGGGGGAGTCGGCGCTATGCCCCTGGCCTTCGACCAGGCCAGGGGCGTGGATAAGAGTGGAATGCGGGAACTGCTACTCCTTGGGGAGGGTGCCGCTCAAATGGGCGGGGGTCCATTCGAACTGCCCGCGAGTCGTGCCGGGCAGTTTTCTGAGGACGCGAAACGCCACCGCGTCGCCGGGCTTGAGCTTCGCCTGGATCTTCTTGACGTCCTCGAAACTGTTGACCGGCTGCCGGTTGATAGACAGGATGATGTCCTTCTCCTTGACGCCGATCTCGTCGGCGAAGGAGTCTTCCTCGACCGTGGTGACCTGGACGCCGCCCGTCGCGTCGGCCGGCAGCTCCTTGTGCAGTTCTTCGCCCAGCGCGCGCAGGCCGATGCCGAAGCGCACCGAGGTGTTTTCGGTCTTGTCGTCCGGCTCGGTCATTTGCGGACGCCGCCCGGCGAAGCGCGGATCGTCTTTGAACACTTTGTCGCGGTCGCCGATGACGAGTTGCTTGTCCATCTTTTGACCGCCGCGATCGATGGTGAGCGTGAGCTTGGTGCCCACCGCCAGTTCGGCGACGCGGGCGACGAGGTCGTCGCCGTCCTTCACGGCGTTGCCATTCAGCGCCAGCACGATGTCCTCGGATTTGACGCCGGCCTCGGCCGCCGGTCCGCCCGGCGTGACCTTTTCGACGACTACGCCGTGGTCGTAACCGTAGGCCTTCAGTTCTTCCTGTTTTTGCGTCCGCGGGAACGAGATACCGATTGAGCCGCGCACCACGCGTCCGAGCTGGACGATGGAGTTGTAATCGCGCGCGGCGATATTGATGGGCAGGGCAAAGCCGATGCCCTCATAGCCGCCGCTGCGGGTGGCAATCATCGTGTTGATGCCGATCACCTCGCCGTTGTAGTTCAGCAGCGGGCCGCCCGAGTTGCCGGGGTTGATGGCGGCATCGGTCTGGATGAAGCGCTGGAATTGCTGGGCGATATCGCGGCCGAGCGCGCTGATGATGCCCGCCGTGACCGAGGTCTCCAGGCCGAACGGCGCGCCGACGGCAATCGCCCAGTCGCCCACCTGCACGCCGTCCGAGTTGGCGATCCGGACCGGCGTCAGCGGGTGGCCAGCGTCGATTTTTATGACCGCGACGTCGGTTTCGGCGTCCGAGCCGATCAGCTTGGCTTTGTATTCTTTCGGGTCGCCGGCCAGTTTGACTTTGATGTGATCGGCGTTCTCCACGACATGCAGATTCGTGAGGATGTAGCCGTTCCGGTCGACGACGAAGCCGGAGCCGGAGGCTTCCTGCTTATAATTAGGCGGCTGCTGCATCGGGCCCTGCTCGCCGAAGAAGCGGTGGAACAGGTCCATGTCGTCGTCGCCCTGGTCGTCGCCTTGAGGGGCGCCTCGTTTCTTATTGGATACCTGCTTCGGCTTCCAGTCGGTGGAGATGTAGACCACCGAGGGCTCGATGGCCTTGGCGATTTTCACGAATTCGTTGTCCAGTTTGTGGATCGGCGGAATCGTCAGCGGCGTCGCGTCGGACACGGCCGCCTGTCCTCTCGCCGCATGGAGCCCCTGCGTCAGCAGGGAGCCCATGACAATAACGGAGCAGAGTGTGAACACCAGCAGGCTCAGCGTGGGGAGCTTCTGCCGGCGGATTCGTTCTAGCCAGCTCATAATGTTTTTCGGGAACCTTCCGTGAGTTTAGTCTCTATCTTCCTATTATTGCGACGCATGAACCACGGGAAACGTCACGCGCCCGGCTAATTCTGTCGATGAACCTGCCCGAAAGAGGGTTTCAATTCGACGAACAGGATGGCCGTCAGAATCAACGCCGCTCCGCTCAGGGTGCGAATGCCCCAGCGCTCGCCGGACCAGATCCAGGCCGTGAGGGCGGCAAAGACGGGTTCCAGGGCGAAGATCAGCGCGGCGTGGGTGGCGCTGGTCCGGGCCTGGGCCCAGGTATAAAGCGCGAAGGAGACGGCCGTAGCGAACACGGCGGTCGCGAGCAAGGCGAATGACAGGCGGGGCGTCCAGACCAGGCGCGGCGGCTCGATCCACCAGCAACTGGCGGCGGAAAGCATGGCTACGGTGAGGATTTGCCACAGCGTCAGCGCCTCGTGGCAGCGGGCGGTGCTGAAGCGCGCCACCGCGACCATGTGAGCCGAAAAAGCGAAGGCGCAACCGATGGTGAGCAGGTCGCCGAAGGACAAACGGAAGCCGGTGGACGGTTCGATGGTTAGCAGCGCGGTGCCGCCGATGGCCAGCACCGCCCCGGTCCACTCAATCCAACCGGGCGCGCGCCGATGAAGTAGAGCGGACATGATCGGTACCAGAACGATGAACAAGCCCGTGAGAAAGGCGGATTTGGAAGCGGCTGTGGTGAGCAGTCCGGCGGTTTGGAGCGCATAGCCCAGGAACAGAAAGCAGCCACACAGCATGCCGCCCCGCCAGTGCGAGAGGAATCCGCTCAGAGAGCCGGGGCGGAAGCGGAACAGGAGCAACAGCAGCAGCGAGGCGAGGCTGAATCGCAACGCGAGAAAAACCAGGCTGGAGGCGTCCGTGAGCGCGGACTTCACGACCACGAACGTGACGCCCCACAGGAATGACACGAACACCAGGATGAGATCGGCGCCCAGGCGCTGAGAGGAAGCGCTGCCGGTCACTCGCTCACAGCCTCCGCAAGCATCAGCCCCAACATATAAAGAATGCGCCGCAGACCGATTTCGCGGCCCTCGGGGCTGTACCACTCGGCCGGCGTGTGAGCGCCGCCGCCCGCGCCTCCGGCGCCGATGGAGAGCGCCGGCAAGCCCAGCGAAAGCGGGATGTTGGCGTCGGTCGAGGCGCAATCGGGGGTCGCCGGAAGCCCCACCTCCGCATCCACCGCGCGGATAAACGAAAGCAGCGGGGAGGAGTCGGGTAAACACCCTCCCGGCCGGTTGCCAGCCTCTTTGCGCTTGGCCGTCACCCGGCCACCAGTGGCGCGCTCATTCTCGGTCTGCAGCGCCTCCTCGAGTGCGGCCGCCAGTTCGACCGACAGGGCCTCCAGCAGCGCCGGGTCTTGCGAGCGCAGGTCCACCTTGGCGCGGGCCGAAGATGGGATAGCGTTGACCGTCGTGCCCCCGTCGATAACGCCGAAATTGAACGAAAATCGCCCCGCATGCCCGGCCGCCGCGCGCGGTGCATAGGTGTCCGTAAACGCGGCGATGGCGCGGCTCAGCGCGTGAATGGGATTGGCCGTCCCGAAATCGCTCCAACTATGACCGCCCGGACCGGAAACGACAATTTCGAAGCGGCGGCAGGCCAGCGCCTCGGCCGTATAGTGGTCGGTGGAAGGGCCATCCAGGACCAAAAAGGACCGGATCCGCGACGCCAGTGGGGACTGGCGGCACAGGTAGCGCATGCCGCTCAGGTTGCCCTCGCCTTCCTCGCCCACGTTGGCCACCAGCAGCAGACCCCGGCCGGAATCGCCGCAGGGCTGGAACTGGTTGAATACACGGGCGATGGCGAACAAAGCGGCCAATCCGGCTCCGTTGTCCGATACGCCCGGGCCGGTAAGACGATCGCGTGCGTCAACGCGAATATCGTCGGTCAATTGGGGCGCCAGAACGGTGTCCAGGTGGGCCGTGAGGGCCACCAGTCTGCCCGCCGCGGGGGCATCGGGAGATAGGGCGATGACATTGCCGGCGCGGTCGATGCGCGCCTCCCAGCCGATCGAGGCCAGCATCGACGAAACCCACTCGGCGCGCCGCTGTTCGAAGAACGTCGGAGCGGGAATCCGGCAGATCTGGAGCTGCAAATCGTCGATCCAGCGCCGCTCGCTGGTAAACCATCGCACGGCGGCCTGGGCAGACGGGTCCTGGACCAGCGCGCGGACCCGATCCGCCACTGGATCGACTGCCTGGACGGCGCGCTTCGCGGCTCGTGTTAAGGGCCTCGGCATCCTCAATCACCCAGTGTAGCCTGCCTCGCTCATCCCCATTCCGCGGCTGCCGTGACGACGACCTGCCCGGCCCCGTTGCGCGCGCGAACGCCGACTGATCCGGGAGCGCACCGGGAGCGCCGGAGCGGATGAGGACCGGCAGCGTGGCCGATCCTGCGCCCGCTAGCCTGCATTCCTCACAAGTGTTCGGGCGCCTCGACGTGGCGCAGGCACTCATGCCTGCCGCGCCGGCACTCTTGCCGGCGCTTTGCCTTCGACACTGTGTCGTGCCCGCCAACAGATGTCGAGACGAGTCTCGACACGGCAGACACGAGTGTCTGCGCCACGCCGGCTGGTGGAGTGTGGAAATGCGGGCTAGCGAGATGTAGGTTCAAGAAACGTCCCGAGCGTGACGATACAGATAGTTAGGCGCGTGGGGATTACTCCGTCGCGACCGGGTCAATCATGTTTGCAATTATCGGCATCGTGGTCGTTTTCGGCGCGATCATCGGCGGCTACCTGATGGAAAAAGGCAACCTCATGGTGCTCGTGCAGCCCGCAGAGTTGCTGATCATCCTCGGCGCCTCCACGGGCACGTTGCTGATTGCCAACCCGCTGCCGGTGGTGATTGCAATCGGGAAAGGCCTGATGGGCATTCTGAAGCCCAGCCGGTTCACCAAGAAGTTCTACCTTGAACAACTGAAACTGTTGAATGACGTATTCGTATTCGCCCGCAAGAACGGGATGGCGCGGCTGGAGGCCGATGTCGACGATCCGGCCAAGAGCGACGTGTTTAAGAAGTACCCCAACTTTCTGAAAGATCACGAAGCTCTGGCGTTCTTCTGCGACACGGTGCGTATGGCGATCTCGGCGGGCGTGGGCCCGTTCGAGCTCGACCAGTTGATGGAAGTCGACCTGGATGTCCAACACGAAGAGCACTCCGTGCCCGTCGATGCGCTGACCTCGGTCGCCGACGCGCTGCCGGGCCTGGGCATCGTCGCCGCCGTGCTCGGCGTGTGCATCACGATGGGTGCCATCGGGGGCCCGCCGGAAGAGATCGGCAACAAAGTGGCCGCGGCGCTGGTGGGCACATTTCTGGGCATCCTGCTGTGCTACGGCGTAGTCGGGCCGCTCGCGGCGAGCATGGCCAAAGGCATCCAGGCCGAAGGCAAGTACCTGCAATTCCTGCGCATGGCCACGCTGGCCTTCATCAAAGGCCTGGCGCCGCAGTTGTCCGTGGAATTCGCGCGGCGTTCGATTCCCACCTCAATCCGTCCGTCCTTCCAGGAGACCGAAGCCATGATTCGCGGCGCACGCGCTGAGGCCGCTGCTCCGGCCGCGGCTCCGCCGGCGGGAGCGGCGCCACCAGCGGACGAGGCGGCGGCTTAGCGCCGGAGGGACGCGGCATGGGCAGCCTACAGACAGCTCCAATCGTCGTCATCCGCCGCAAGAAGGGCCACGGCGGACATCATGGCGGCGCGTGGAAGGTCGCCTACGCCGACTTCGTCACAGCGCTGATGGCGCTGTTCATCGTGCTGTGGCTGGTGAGTTCCAGCGAAAAGGTCAAAAAAGCCGTGCAGACCTATTTCCAGGACCCGACGGGCACCGGTAAACTGGCCGGCACGACGCTTAGTGGCAAGGGTGAGGGGTTAATGGTAAAGCCCGACGACATGGCCAAGCTGAAAGACCGGATCGAGCAGGTGATGCGTCAATTGCCTAAGTTCGACCTGCTCAAGAACAACATCACGATCACGGTCACGGATGAGGGCCTGCGGATCGAACTGCTGGAGACGCGCAATGGGCTGTTCTTCGATAGCGGCAGTGCCAAACTATCTGCGCGGGGCGATGAAATCCTGCGCCTGTTGGCCAGCCAGCTCAAGTTGCTGCCCAACCAACTGCTGCTGGAAGGGCACACTGACGCCCAGCCCTACGCCTCCACTACCGGCTATACCAACTGGGAATTGTCGACAGACCGGGCCAACACCGCGCGGCGTGTATTTCAAGCCTGCG
>Ga0302319_10000813_pt1 | contig 69887 bp, 64 predicted proteins | sample Bog_T0_2_FD_203319 | JGI IMG/M metagenome (GOLD analysis project Ga0302319, IMG submission 203319) | Peat permafrost microbial communities from Stordalen Mire near Abisko, Sweden - Bog_T0_2 | ecosystem: Environmental > Terrestrial > Soil > Wetlands > Peat | place: Sweden: Abisko, Stordalen Mire...
TGAAGGCGGCGAGCGCCTGGTCGTCGGTGGCGTAGGTGTATTCGGCGCGGCTGGCGTCGCGCAACCACGCGTGTTCCGGCCCGACGGCGGCGTAATCGAGTCCGGCGCTGACGCTGTGGGTGGATTGGATCTGGCCGAATTCGTCCTGCAAAATGTAGCTGCGCGTGCCCTGCAAAACGCCGAGCGAGCCGCCTTGAAACCGCGCCGCGTGCTGCTCAGGCTTGATGCCGCGTCCGCCGGCTTCCACGCCGACGAGTTTTACGGATTTGTCGTCGAGGAACGGATAGAAAAGTCCGATGGCGTTCGAGCCGCCGCCAACGCAGGCGATGAGCATGTCCGGCAATCGCTTTTCCTTTTCCAAAATCTGCGCGCGCGCCTCGTCGCCGATGATGCGCTGGAAATTCCGCACCATCATCGGATACGGATGCGCGCCGTAAGCCGTGCCGAGAATGTAATGAGTATTGCGGAGGTTCGTCACCCAGTCACGCATGGCTTCGTTGACGGCTTCCTTCAAGGTCTTCTGGCCCGCGTGAACCGGCACGACTTCCGCGCCGAGCATTTTCATGCGATATACATTGAGTTCCTGCCGCTGGCAATCCACCGCGCCCATGTAGATGACGCATTTCATCCCAAACATCGCGGCGACAGTTGCGGAGGCAACACCATGTTGCCCCGCGCCGGTCTCGGCGATGATGCGAGTCTTGCCCATGCGCCTGGCGAGCAGAATCTGGCCGAGGGCGTTGTTGAGCTTGTGGGAGCCGGTGTGGTTCAAATCCTCGCGCTTGAGATAGATTTTCGCGCCGCCGAGTTCCTGGGTCAGCCGTTCGGCAAAATAAAGCGGCGTCGGCCGACCGACAAATTCCTTGAGATAATACGACAGTTCGCGCTGAAAATCCGGATCGTACTGCGCGCGGAAATATTCGGCCTCCAATTCCTGCAACGGATGCATCAACGTCTCCGGCACATAACGTCCGCCGTAGGGGCCAAAGTGGCCGGTGGCGTCGGGAAGATTCAAACTGGCAACTGCGCTCATGCTGGCATTTTCGCGCAAACGCGCGAATGGCGCAAAGAGAATTTATTTCGCTTCGGACGCAAACGCGCAGAGGCCGATTTTTCCCGGCGCCTCTGTGCCTTGGTGTGGCTGAAAGAAAAATCAACTCGCCTTCACCGCCGCGACGAGGGCGTTCAGCGAGGCTTTTGCGTCGCCGAAGAGCATCCGCGTATTGTCCTTGTAGAAAAGATGATTTTCAATGCCCGCGAAACCGGCGGCCATCGAGCGCTTCATCACGATAACGGTCTTGCAATGGTCGGCGTCAATAATCGGCATGCCGTAGATCGGGCTGGATTTATCCTCGCGCGCGGCGGGATTCACCACGTCGTTCGCGCCAATGACGAGACAAACATCCACACGATCCATTGAGGGATTGATGGCTTCCATTTCGACGAGCTGGTCGTAGGGAACATTCGCCTCGGCAAGCAAAACATTCATGTGACCGGGCATGCGGCCGGCGACCGGATGGATCGCAAACTGCACTTCCACGCCGCGTTTGCCAAGTTCCTCGGTGAGCTCGCGCACGGAATGCTGCGCCTGCGCCACGGCCATGCCGTAGCCGGGCACCACGACGACGCGTTGCGCATAGGCCAGCAGCAGTGCCACCTCGTCCGCTTGAATGGGCTTGACCGTTCCGGCGACCCCGCCAGCCGCAGCCGCTGTGCCGCCGCTGGAACCGAACGCACCGAACAAAACATTGGTCACCGGCCGGTTCATGGCTTTGCACATGAGCAGCGTGAGCAGCGTGCCGGAGGAGCCGACGAGCGTGCCCGCGACCACCATGGCGAGGTTGTTGATCGCAAAACCGTCTGCGGCCACCGCGAGGCCGGTAAAGGAGTTCAACAGCGAAATGACAACCGGCATGTCCGCACCACCGATGGGCAGCACCATTGCCACGCCGAAAAACAAGGCCAGGGCAAACATCACGATGAACGCGGTGGTGGCGTTGCCGCCGGAGGCGTTGAATGTCAGCCAGCCGCACAGGCCGAGAATCACCAGCAGTATGAGGCCGTTCAAAATGTTCTGGCCGGGAAACGTGTGCGGTTTCTCAAATTTCCCCTCCAGCTTCAGATACGCGATAATGCTGCCGGAAAACGAGAGCGAACCAATGAGCGTCGCGAACAACATGGAACCGGCGATGAACGCCGTCATGCCTTCGAGGCTGTGTGCGCCGCGCTGAAATTCCAGGGTCGCCACCAACGCAGCCGCGCCGCCACCGAGGCCGTTGAAGAGCGCGACCATCTGCGGCATCGCCGTCATTTTCACCGAATACGCGCCGATGGCACCGATGACCAAGCCGATCAGGGTGCCGATGGCAATGAGTGTGTAATTGAAAGTCCAGCCCTGCGACCAGACGTAGTCGCCGGTCGGCTTGTGCAGCGTCAGCAGCGCGATCAACATGCCGGCGGCCGCCACCAGGTTGCCGATGCGCGCCGTCTTCGGCGACGCCAGCAGCTTGATGCCGATGATGAATAAAACCGAAACCCCGATGATGATGTAGGCGATGGTCGAGCTCATTTTTTCTTTTTCTTGAACATTTGCAGCATCCGGTCCGTGACCATGAAGCCGCCGAAGACGTTGGCGGAACCGAAAACCACCGCGACAAACCCCAGCGACATTGCCAGCGCCGTTTGCGCGTCCGCCAGCACCAGGATGCCGCCGAACAGAATGATGCCGTGAATCGCGTTCGTGCCGGACATCAGCGGCGTGTGCAGCATTGAGGGCACCTTGGAGATGACTTCAATGCCGACAAAAATGGCGAGGACGAAAATGAAAATAATGTCGGGAATGTTGGGATCCATAAAATTTTTGGCTGGAGAATTTTAGCTTGGTTTGGCGATGAGTTTCTCGTTCACGATCTTGCCGCCGTGCGTGACGAGGCAGCTCTTGATGATTTCGTCGTCAAGCTTGAGGACAAACGTCTTTTCCTTCTTGTCCCAGAATTCCTCGACCAATGCCACGAGGTTCGCCGCGTAAACCTGGCTGGCATGCAGCGGCACGCGCCCGGGCAGATTGGCGATGCCGATGATCTTTACACCGCTACGATCAGTCACCTTGTCGTAAACCACGCCCTCGACATTGCCGCCGGTTTCCACGGCAAGGTCAACCACGACGCTGCCGGGCTTCATGGCATTGAGCATTTCGGCGGTCACGAGAATCGGCGCTTTGCGACCGAAGACCTGCGCGGCGGAAATCACCACGTCGGAATCGCCGCAGGTTTTCTTCATTGCGTCGCGCTGCTTTTGGATTTGTTCCTCGGTCAGCGCCTTCGCGTAGCCGTCCTTGGTCTGGCCGGTTTCGCCGATGTCAATCTTGAGAAACTGTGCCCCGAGCGATTTCACCTGTTCCTCAACCACGGGCCGAGTATCATAGGCCGTGACTTTGGCACCGAGTCGTTTGGCGGTCGCGATTGCCTGCAAACCAGCGACGCCAACGCCGATAATGAAAACTTTCGACGGCAGGATGGTTCCCGCCGCCGTGGTCATCATGGGAAAAATCTTGTTGGAATAACGCGCCGCGAGGATGACGGCCTCGTAGCCGCCGAGATTCGCCTGCGACGACAGCACGTCCATCTTTTGTGCACGGGTCGAGCGCGGTACAAATTCCATGCTGATGGCGCTCACGCCGCGTTCAGCAAATTTCTGGACCAACTCCTTTTCGTTGAATGGGTCAAGCAAGCTGACGTGGATGGAACTTGGTTTGAGCCAGGCAATCTCCTCCACCGGCGGCTTGCGCAGGCGCAGGACGATGTCGCCGGAGCCGATGAGCGCCTTGCGGTCGGTGGCAAGCGTCGCCCCGGCCTTGGTGTAGGCGTCATCGGCAAAGCCGGCGGCCGTGCCGAGGCCGGCCTCAACCTCAACCTGGGCGCCGAGTTTGACGAGTTTGGCGACGCTGTCAGGCGTCAATGGCGCCCGGGTTTCGCCCGGATGGGTTTCGCGAGGAACAGAAATTTTCATGTCTTGAAAAGCGGGTGCAAACTACCAGCAACCTGGTTTTTGGGAAGCGCATATTTTGCTTTTTACACCACATTTTTTGTCCATACCCAAAAATCCTTATGCCACCCATCATCGCGCCTTATCGCATCCGATCCCCTTGTTTGACGGCCATGATTCTTCATTCCCCGCAACTTTTGGCCTGCGTTTTCGGCCCCGGCAACCGGCGGCGGGGCTCCGGCCTAATGACCCTTTTATCAACGGTCGGCAGTGCTCACGGCCTGGATGAAGGCACGGACTTTCGCGGCGTCCTTTTTTCCGGGCGCGGATTCCACGCCGCTGGAAACGTCCACCGCAAAGGGCCGTACTTTGCGCACCGCGTCGGCGACATTCGCCGGGGTCAGGCCACCGGCCAGGAAAATCGGCTTACCTAACTTTTGTGCTTCGATGGCCAAGTCCCAGTTGAAGGTTTCGCCGGTGCCGCCCAAGCCACTGTTGGCGTGCGCATCAAGCAAAAACGCGTCTGTCTTGAAATGCTCCAGTTGTTTCAACGATGCCGCATCGCGCACGCGGAGCGCCTTCAGGCTCATCAGGCTGAACTGCGTGCAAAAGTCCGACGTCTCGTCCCCATGAAACTGCAGGAGGCTCAACTGACATTCGCCGAGGGCGCGCAGCACGAACTCCGGCTCCGGATTCACGAACACGCCGACCCGCAGCACGAACGGTGGCAGCGCGCGGGAAATTGCGGCGGCGGTCGCGAGCGTGAGGTTACGCGGGCTTGGTTCATAAAACATCAGCCCGATCATGTCCGCACCGGCCTCGGCGGCGGCCAGGCCGTCAGCCACGTTCGTGATGCCGCAAATTTTTACCTGCGTTGGCATTTGCGATTTTTGGTTTTCACTTTACGATTGGTTCCGTGTCGAACAATCCGCGTCCATCTTAAATCTAATACCTTAAATTGCAAACCGATGCCGCGCACGGTCTATTTTGATTACAACGCCACGACGCCCCTGGACCCCGGGGTGCGCGAGGCGATGCTTCCCTTTTTGGGCGGCGGGGCCGGCGAGATCTGGGGCAACCCTTCGAGCGTCCATCATGTCGGCCGCAAGGCCCGGGCGCTGCTGGATGACGCGCGGGACCGGGCCGCAAATTTTTTGGGTGCAAGGCCCAGCGAAATTATTTTCACCAGCGGCGGCACCGAGGCAAACAATCTCGCCATCTTCGGCGCCGCGCGGCGGCTAAAACCCAAAGGCAAACATCTCATCACCTCGGCGGTGGAACATCATGCCGTGCTGCAATGCTTTGATTATCTGGAAAAAAAGGAGGGGTTTGAAGTCTCGCGGCTGCCGGTTGATGCCGAAGGTCGCGTCAGCGTGGATGATTTGAAGCAAGCCATGCGCTCGGACACAATCCTGGTTTCAATCATGGCTGCGAACAATGAAATCGGCTCGATCCAGCCGGTGGCGGAACTCGGTGCCTTCTGCCGCGAACGCGGCGTCATTTTTCACACGGACGCTGTCCAATGGTTCGGCAAGGAGCCGTTTGAAAACATTCACCAGTTCCAAGCCGACCTCGTTTCCATCTGCGCTCACAAGTTTCACGGACCCAAAGGCGCCGGGCTTCTTTTTGTCAAATCACCCTTGCAACCGGATCCCATCCTTTTAGGCGGCAGCCATGAAAATGAGCGTCGCGCCGGAACGGAAAATCTCGCAGCCATCGTCGGTTTGGTTGCCGCCTTGAAAAAATTTGTTGCCCCTCCGGTTTTTGAACGTAAAACATTGGGGAAAATGGCCGCGAAGCTTTTTTCATCAATTGAAAATATTGCGGGCTGTTCGCTGGTCAGTCCCAAAGAAAATTCCCTTGCCAACACGGTTTCTTTTGTGGTTCACGGGGCTGACAGTATTGCGCTGCTGGCCGGTATGGACGTGGAAGGAATCTGCGCTTCGAGTGGATCGGCTTGTTCTGCCGGCTCGCTGGCACCTTCTCATGTGATTTTGGCTTTGCGAAGAAAGGCCGCCGCAAATTCTCTTATCCGTTTTTCTTTGGGCCGCGACTCAAACATGGAAGAGGTTGACCTTGTCTGTAACCTTTTGCCGGAAATTGTCCGCCGAGCACAACTCAACCAATAACCGACATTTTTTTGGTGGATGACTTGTGGCTTTGGTGAACAACTGGACATTTAATCGTTTTTTTGGCTGGCTTTGATTTTGATTTGGTCGTTTCATATCGCTAGAAAAGACGGTGGCAGCTTGACAGCGTGAGTTGTTTGCCTTATTCACAGCCCTTAATAATAAGAGTAATTTTTAGATAAGAGTTTACTATTATCCAAGCATGAACCTCACCATCGCCAAAGACCAGATAATCGCCGGCTTGCAGGCCGTCCAAAATGTCGTCGGCACGCGCACCACCTTGCCGATCCTGTCCAACGTATTACTCCGAGCCGAGGGCGGTCATGTTGAATTTACCGCCACCGACCTAGATGTAACAGTCGCGTGCAAGGTGGAGGCCAAGGTAACAAAGGCCGGAGCCTCCACGATTCCAGTTAAGAAACTTTTCGGCATAGTTCGCGAACTGGGAGGAACTGAGATAGAAATAGAAGTTGATGAAAAAAACATCTGCACCATTCGTAGTGGGTCATCATTATACAAAATCCATGGTCTGGGAGCAGATGAATTTCCCCCGCTGCCAAAGTTTAAGGACGACAAGAAGGTTTCCCTCACACAGGAAACCGTCAAAGGCATGTTAAAGAAAACTTCCTTCGCCGTTTCCACCGACGAATCCCGGTATGTGCTCAATGGCATATTCATAAGTCTCAAGGATCACAAAATGACCATGGTGGCAACGGATGGCCGCCGGCTGGCGCTCGTGGACGAAGAAGTGGAAATTTTGGAAAAAAGCAGCGGAGAAATAATCGTGCCCGCAAAAGCCGTGGGTGAGTTGAATCGATTGCTTCAGGAAAAAGGTGAGATTGAAATCAAGTTTGGAGAAAATCAGGCCTCCTTCGCGCTAAAGGATGAAAAGGGATTTTCAGTGCTGGTCATAACAAAATTGATCGAAGGAAATTATCCGAACTACCGTCAGGTCATCCCCGGGGAGGCCAAGGAACGGGTGCCGCTAGCACGTGAAGAGTTGGTGCAGGCCCTGCGCCGAGCCGAAATCATGACCAGCGAAAAGGCAAACTCCGTCAAGCTGACATTCGGAAAAAACAATCTCGCCATCACCGCCAATTCCCCGGAGGTGGGCGAGGCACGCGAAACCCTGGCGGTGAATTACAAGGGCAAGGAGATGGCCATCGCCTTCAATCCGCGCTACTTGATAGACGCGCTCAACGCGTTGAACGAGGACGAAGTATTCTTCGAGCTGATAGACGAGTTGAGCCCCGGCGTCTTAAAAATCAACGGACCATTCCTTTACGTTGTCATGCCGATGCGGTTGAGCTAAAAAGTATTTTTAAGCCGGAAGCGCGGGGTCAGAGATCTGCCGGGGAAGAAAAAATTGGCCGCCCCGTGTGGATGTGATTCAGTTTTGGGAAAACGCGTGGAATCATCCACCATTTTAAGTAAGTGACGGAATTTTACAGTCGTCTTTCCGTATGAGCCGACAGGCGGCAGCCTCTAAAATGTGCCGGATGTATGAAATGCGATTCATGCGCATCGCGCTCCGGCTGGCACGGCGAGGGAAAGGCGCAACTTCGCCGAATCCCATGGTGGGTGCGGTACTGGTGAAGGGGGGGGAAATCATCGGGCGCGGCTGGCACCGGCGCGCGGGGCTGCCGCACGCGGAAATCGAGGCGCTCCGCGACGCGCAAAGACGTGACCACCCTTCGCTCGGCGCAACGCTTTACGTCACGCTCGAACCTTGCTGCACGCACGGCCGCACGCCGCCTTGCACTGACGCCATCATAGCCGCCGGCATCAAAAGCGTGGTCATCGGTGCCACCGACCCAAATCCGAATCATACGGGCAAAGGTTTTAAGATATTGCGGCGTGCTGGAATTGAAACTGTTTCCGCGAATGGCAAATCCCAATGGGGCGAGCGTCCTTGCGGGCCGGGCAATGATGTCAGGCACGGCTCGTCGGGGACCGCGCCCCACCAAAAGCTTGCCGACGAGTGCGCAAAGCTGAACGACGCATTCAATCATTGGGTGGTCCACCGCACGCCGTTTGTCACCGTGAAGGCGGCGATGACTTTGGACGGTAAAATCGCCACGGCCGGCGGTGAATCAAAATGGATCACGGGCGCAAAGGCCCGCGCGCATGGAATGAAATTGCGCCTGGGCAGCGATGCCATTCTTGCCGGCATCAACACGATTTTGGCGGATGATCCGGGGCTCACGGTGCGGACTGGCACGCCGGGCGCGCCAAAATTGCGCCGCTTCGTTCTCGATTCGATGGCCCGGACGCCATTGAAAGCAAGAGTGGTGAGCGATGAATTTGCAGCGTTGACGACAATTGTGGTGGTTAAACAAGCGCCAAAAAAAAGAGTCGAGGCTTTGGCCAGACGGGTCAAGGTTCTCGTTGCGCCGGCAAATAAATCGCAAATCGACCTGCGCTGGCTGATGAAAAAGCTTGGCGCGGAAAACGTGACAAGCCTGCTGGTCGAAGGCGGCGGTGAGGTGAACGCCTCGTTTCTGCTCGGCGGACTGGCGCAACGCGTGGCGTTTTTCTATGCGCCAAAAATTCTGGGCGGACGTGATGCGCGCAAAGGCGTTGCGGGGGACGGCGCAATCTGCTTGGGCGGGGCGGTCCAGCTTCGCGAAGTTGAATGGCGCAGGCTGGGCGAGGATCTGTTGCTGGCGGCTTCAGTGGTCAAGCGGTGAAGGCTGAAAGTTACCGGTTGGCGCGCGAAAAACTTGCAACGCTAAACCGTTAACCGGCAACATGGCCGCATGTTCACGGGGATTGTCGAAGAAACAGGCGTCATTGAAAAAATTACGCCGGCGGAAAAAGCCATTGCGCTGACTGTGCGCGCGACCGTGTGCGGGCGCGGCCTGAAGCCCGGCGCGAGCGTGGCGGTGAACGGCTGCTGCCTGACGGCGGTAAAAATTTCAGCACGAGGCCGGGCAAAACTGATCCAATTTGATCTGCTGCAGGAGAGCTGGCAGCGGACCAGCTTTCAGTTCGCCGCCGCTGGTTCGCTCGTGAATCTGGAGCGCTCGCTGCGCGCGAACGGCGAGCTGGGCGGCCATTTTGTGACCGGCCATGTGGACGGGCTCGGCAAAATTGTCCGCTGGGAACGCGTGGGCAGCGATCACGTTCTCGACATCGCCGCGCCGGCGGAAGTGATGCGCCACCTTGTTTTCAAAGGCTCGATTGCCGTGGACGGCATCAGCCTGACGGTCGCCGCTGTGCAGAAAAAAAGTTTCCGGCTCTGGATCATCCCGCACACGTTTAAAATAACGGCGTTGCACGAAAGGAAGGTTGGCGACGCGGTGAACCTGGAGGCGGATGTGCTCGGCAAATATGTCGAAAAATTCTTGTCGGCACGCGGCGGATTCCGAAAATAGAAGTTACCACTGTTGTTGATTCGCCAGGCGCAGGGATGAGATATTGGAAACGCACCCACAGGTCGTCGCCAACTTGATCATGCACTGGCCAATCCTCGGGCGCGGCGCCGAATTGAGTGATGACGTCCCGCAGGCAGGACCCAGGACACGAAAGGAGCGGTCACATCGCCGGGTTGCGCGGAAATTTGGCGAAGGGCAGTCGGGCGCCGCGATATTGTGTCTGGTCGGCGCGGATTGGCACGGGCGCGAGAAACAGGGCCGCCCCGCTCGCGGAAATGAGGTCGTCCTGGTCAACCCCGTCGCCGCTCACCCCCACGGCGCCAATCAGCACGCCGTTGCGATAGATCGGAAAACCACCGGGAAAAATCGTGATGCCGTCCGGCAGGTTGGGGTTCACGTTCGTTGAAGTGGTGATGACCGCGCCGTTCACCGGATTCATTGCGCTGACCGGTGTGGGCGTGATGATGGAAAATCTTTCCTGCAACCCAAAAAAAATTCCCGGCTGAGTGTTGTTGATGCCGGGCGGATACAGACTTTGCGCGAGAAACCCGACCGTGCGCGCGGAGTAGGCCCGGTTCGCCGCGGAGAAGAACACCGCCGTGCGCGCTTTCTGCACGGCCACATCCCAGCTGAACCGGGTTGCGTCCGCTGAAGTGCAGAAGGTTCCCAGCACGGTCGGCGGCACGCCATTCGAACTTGGGTTATTGACAACGGTGATGAACACCTGCGCTCGGACGCCCCGTGGCAGGCGGATGGCGGCGCGCGTGGTGCGGCAGCGGTTCGCCGCCGCAGTGAGGATGTTCGTCACGTCCTGCGCGGTGAGGCGGGCGGCGCCAAGCGGCACCGGCGACGGGTCGGCGATGATGGGCTGGCACAACTCGCCGGTTTCACCGCCGAACGTCACGACCGGATACGGAAACGGCGCGGGCGCTGCTTGCAACGTATATGGTGGCACATCGGCTCCAGGCAGGCCACCAAACGGGATCACCGCGCCGAGGCTGGTCGAGCTTTCAATGTATTCCAGTCGGATGCCGGCAACCAGGGCCTGCGAGCCCAAAATTCCGGTCGCAGGTGCAAACCCGGTCTGCCCCGCCCGCGCGACATCTTCATTGGCATCGGCGCTGGCGATGACGGCGGGCGTGATGTCGGTGGGTTGCAGCCCGTCGCCCGCGACGCCGACCCCGCCCACGAGCTGTCCGTTTTTGTAGAGCGGCAATCCGCCGGGCGTTCCCGCCAGTCCGCCCGTGATGGGCAGCGGCGGGGCGACCAGCGTGAGGCCGGGCGAACTGCCATAGCTGATGACGCTGCCGGGTGCCTTGAATTTGTTGATGTCGGAAAAACCGAGCTGGGAAAAATTCACGCCCACGAGCGGGCCGGGCGGCGTGTTGGCGATGCCTGGCGGGAAATGCTGCTGTACGATGAAGCCGGCGGTGCGGGAACTGAAGGCGTTCTGACCGCTGCTCAAAAACGCGGCGGTGCCGGCCTTGGCGATGGCGTCAGCGACGAGCGGGTCGGCCGCCGTGGCATTCGTGTTGAGCGCCCAGATGCCGAGCACCCAGCCTTCGCGGTCGGTGAGGGCGATGACGGCGTTGGTGCAGAGCGGCGAACCGGCGAGCACGGTCGCGCGGGTGACGGCCTGCGCGACAACCGTCTGCACGTCAGCCAGCGTCAGTTGCGCGCGCGCCGGGCCGACGGCCAGGGAGGCGAACAGCAGGAAAATCTGGAACCGTTTCACCACGGCGTGAAGATAAGCGCTTGCTTTCCTAAAATAAACAATTTCTTATTGCAGGGATGTCACCGCCGCTGCGTCAGGCGAACAGTTTTGGAAAAATGCTGCTGCTCGGCGGCATCGTCGCGTGGTCGCCGTCCATGAATATTTTCAGCACCGACCTGGTGGAGACGAATGATGCCAGCCGCCTGAAGGCACACCAGGTTGTCAGCACAAATACGCCGCCGGCCGCGCCGGAAATTTTCGATCCCGATCCCAACCGCTTGTCGCTGCCCGAACCTCCGCCAAACGATTTTCGCTGGACACATCGCGTGATGGTCAGCACCAACTCTCCGGCGGCAGCACCGTTCAACCCCGATCCCGGCGCCGACCTGCGTCCGGCGACGAACGAGCCGGCGGCGCTGTTCCACGATGCGGAAGCGCCGCCGCTGTTCACGCCGCCGCCGGTTCCGGCGGGGCTGGCGCTGCCGCGCGCGGATTTACGGCTGGGCGAAATCACGCCGCCCACGAATCCGCCGCCGCGCAGTTACGGTTCGGAGCCGCTGACGAACGGACTGGCGTTGCCGCGCGAAAACACGCGGCGCGAATTGAAAATTTATCAGGACTTTGGCCAGCCGAAATATCCGTTGCGCCCGTTTGACTACCCTTCGAATTCCTTGCCGGAACCGGACCGGTGGCGTATCGGCTTCGTGCCGTGGAAACGCTACACCAGTGTCGTAAGCGAGCAGCCTTATGAATCGCCGACGCCAAATCTCTGGAGCCCGTACGGCCAGAGCCTGCTCAAGGGCGATCTGCCCATCATCGGCCAGGATATTTTTCTCGACCTCACACCGTCGTCGGAGACGGTGACGGAATTCAAGCGCGTGCCGACGGCCAGCGGGGTGAGCGGCGCGGTCCCGGGTGAATATGAATTTTATGGCCAGGGCAGCGCGATCAGCATCGAGAACAATTTCGCGTTCATGGTCAACTTGTTCAAAGGTGAAACCTCCTTCCGTCCGGTGGACTGGGCGGTGGTGGTGCAGCCGATTTTCAATGTGAACTATCTGCAAACGCAGGAGGCCGGTGTGGTGTCACCCGACCCGCGCGGGCTGCTGGGCGCCAACAACACGCCGCCGCCCAGCAACGGTGGCGTGGAAAATCCCGGCGACATCGGCACCTTGCTGAACGGCCAGACCGGCTCGGCGAACAGCTATCGCAACACCAGAAGCACGGAGCGGACGGAGACATTCTTCTCTCTCCAGCAGGCGTTCGTGGAGGCGCATCTCGCAGACCTGTCGGACAATTATGATTTTGTTTCGCTGCGCGCCGGCACGCAGCCGTTCAACGCGGATTTCCGCGGCTTCGTTTTCAACGACGTGAACCTCGGCGCGCGGCTGTTTGGCAACTGGAACAACAACCTTTACCAATACAACCTCGCGGTGTTCAACATGCTCGAGAAAAACACCGACTCGGACTTGAATACGTTCAACAGCCGCGACCAGCAGGTCGTCATCGCGAACCTCTACCGGCAGGATTTCATCTGGCCCGGCTACACTGCGGAATGGAACTTTCTCGCAAACTTCGATCAGGCCGCCACGCACTATGATGACAACGGGAACCTGGTACGGCCCGAGCCGATTGGCACGGTGAGGCCGCATGAGGTAAAGGCCTATTACCTGGGCTGGGGCGGCGACGGGCACATCGGGCCGCTCAACATCACACATCAGCTTTACGAGGTGCTGGGCCACGACGATTTCAACGGCCTCGCCGGCCGCCCCGTGGACATCAACGCGCAGATGGGTGCGCTGGAGATTTCCTACGATCACGACTGGGCGCGCTACAAGGCTTCGTTTTTTTATGCTTCCGGTGACGCCAACGCGACGGACGGCAAGGCCACCGGCTTTGACACCATCGTGGACAACCCGAATTTCACCGGCGGCCCATTCAGCTTCTGGACGCGGCAGGGGTTCAACCTCGGCGGCACGATGGTCAACCTGAAGAACTCCAGCGGCCTCGTCCCGGACCTGCGCAGCAGCAAGGCCGAGGGCCAGGCGAACTTTGTGAATCCCGGCATCTATATTTTTGGCTTGGGCGCGGAATTTGATGTGACGCCCAAGCTCCGGACTTTTCTCAACGCGAACTATCTGCTGTTCGCGCAGACTGACCCCATCGAGACCGCCCTGCTTACGTCCAATGTGAGCCGGGAGATCGGCTGGGACTTGAGTCTCGGCTGTCAATACCGGCCGCTGCACACCGACAACATCATTCTCTCCGCCGGTATTGGCGTCTTGATTCCAGGCAACGGTTACAACGATATTTACAAGACGAGCACCGATCCGGTGCCGGGCTTCAACCGCACGGACAACACCGGCTCGGTGAACGGGTTTCCCTACAGCGGACTGGTCGCCGTGACGCTGACATATTGAAAATGAAAACAAAATCGTTTTGGACCCGGCGGCTCGTGGCCCTCGCTTTTGCGGGCTGGCTCGCGCAGGGTTGGTCGCTGCTCGCGCAGGATGATGGCTCCGGCCCTGAAATATCCGTGCCGAAAAATCTGCCGCCCGCCAACGATCATGTTCTGCCCAAACCAAACTGGATTGACCAGTCGCAGGCCGATGTCGATAAAAAATCACGCGGCTGCCTCGAATGCCACATGGGCGTTGAGCCGATGCACGCGTCGAAGAATGTCGTGCTGGGCTGCACCGATTGCCACGGTGGCAATCCTACGCCCGGCCTCATGCAGCGGCAGGCGCACGTCGCGCCCCTGAATCCAGTTTTCTGGGAAAGCTCCGCGAACCCGAATGATTCGTCCGTGTTGTTGAACCATGAGTCGGCGGAATTCATCCAGTTCGTGAATCCTGGTGATCTGCGGGTCGTGGAAAAGACCTGCGCGCCCTGCCATGCGAACATCGTCCACAACGTCAACCACAGCATGATGCGCCACGGCGCGATGCTCTGGGGCGCGGCGCTCTACAACAACGGCGCGTATCCGGCGAAAAATTATCGTTTCGGCCAGGCTTACGATGCGGATGGGGAGCCGTTGCGTCTGGAAAGTCCGGTGCCAGTCACGTCCGAGATGACGCAGCAGCATGGAATCTTGCCGTTCCTGGATCCGCTGCCGCGCTTCGACATCAGCCAGCCGGGAAACATCCTCCGGATTTTCGAACTCGGCGGCGAGAAGCAGTTGCAACTGGGCAATCCGGATCCGTTTGAAGAACCGGGCAAACCGGCGCGGCGCCTATCCGACCGCGGCCTCGGCACGTTGAACCGCATTGACCCGGTGTTCCTGAACCTTCAGAAAACGCGGTTGAACGATCCGCTGCTGGATTTCATGGGCTCGAACAATCATCCGGGCGATTACCGCAGCAGCGGCTGCACGGCGTGCCACGTCGTTTATGCGAATGACCGTTCGCCCACAGATTCCGGCTGGTATGCGAAATACGGCAACCAGGGCTTGAGCTTCACCGCCGACCAGGCCATCCGCAAGGACGAGCGCGGCCACCCGATCACGCACCAGTTCACCCGTGCGATCCCGACGAGCCAGTGCATGAGCTGCCACATGCACCAGGGCAATCTGTTTGTGAACCCCTACCTCGGCTATACCTGGTGGGATCAGGAAACGGACGGCGAATTCATGTATCCGGTGAAGCAAAAAGATCCCACGCCGGACGAATTCGTCAAAGCCATCCGCGACAATCCCGAGGCCGCCGCCGCGCGCGGGTTGTGGGGCGACCTGGATTTTCTCGAAAAGGTTGCGGAGCTGAATCCCAGATTGACGAACACGCAATTCGCCGATTACCACGGACACGGCTGGATTTTCCGCGCCGTGTTCAAGCACGACCGCGAGGGCAATCTACGCGACCGCGATGAAAACATCATTTCCCCGGACGATCCGCAGAAGTTCGCCAAGGCCGTTCATCTCAAGGACGAACACCTCGCGCACGGTATGCAGTGCGCCGACTGCCATTTCGACGTGGACGTTCATAGCAACGGCCTGCTTTACGGCGAACCTCGCGCCGCGACGACCATCGAATGCATTGACTGCCACGGCACGATTGAAAAACGCCCGACGCTCGTCACCAGCGGCAACGGCGGTCTCTGGAACGGCTCGCAAGTTACTAATGTGGATTTACGCGCCGGCAACACGGCGTGGGGGCCGCGTTTTTTCTGGCAGGGAACCAAATTGTTCCAGCGCTCGACGATGGCGCCCGACCTCATCTGGGAAGTGCCGCAGACCCTGGACACGATTGATCCGGCCTCGTCGCACTACAACGCCAAATCCGCCTACGCCAAGACGCTCATGCGCGATGGGAAAAACTGGGGCGCGGTTCCCAAGTCCGATTGTCCGCGCGATCTGGCGCATGACAACTCGAATGTCGGCTGCCAGATCTGTCATTCGTCGTGGGCGACCTCGTGCTTTGGCTGTCATCTGCCGATGCGTGCGAACCAGCGCGTGCCGCTCAACAAATTCGAGGGCACGACTTCGCGCAATTTCACCTCCTACAATCCGCAAGTCATCCGCGACGATACGTTCCAGCTGGGCGTGGACGCGAGCTACAAGAGCAACCGCCTCGCCGTGCTGCGTTCGTCCAGCGCGGTCATCGTCAGTTCGCAGAACGCGAACCGGGAGTGGGTTTATTCGCAGCAGCAGACGATCAGCGCCGACGGCTACAGCGGCCAGGCTTACAACCCGCATCTGCCGCACACGACCAGCGGCGTGGGCACGACGAAGAATTGCGAGGACTGCCACCTCGCCAAGGCCAATGACAACAATGCCTGGCTCGCGTCCCTGCTCGGCTTCGGCACCGGCACGGTGAATTTCTTCGGCCGCTACGCCTACGTCGGCGAAGGCAAGGGCGGCCTCGACGCGGTCGCCTGGACGGAACAGGACGAACCGCAGGCCGCCATCGGCAGCCATCTGCAAAAAATTGCGTATCCTGACAATTACAAAAAGCACGTCGAGGAAAACCATGGCGTCTTGCAGGAAGCCGAACACAAGGAGGCGAACGAGATTCTCGACCTGCAATTGCGCGGCGAATACCTCTACACTGCGAACGGCGCGGACGGCTTCGAAGTTTTTGACGTTGCGAACGTCGACCAGAAAGGTTTTTCCGAACGCATCAGCACCGCGCCGGTTTCACCGCTTGGCCAGCGCACCTACGTTCGCACCAAATACGCCACAAGCGTCACGCTGCCCAGCACGCTCGGCGTGGATCCGCTGCGTTCGCACCAGCCCGAAAACGAGGAGCAGCCCGTCAGCCCGATTTACGCATGGGTGTTTGTCACCGACCGCGAAGAAGGTCTCGTGATGGTCACCGTCGGCACATTGCTCGACGGCAATCCGGACAACAACTTTTTCAACAATGAAAAAATCATCCGCTTCAATCCGGACGGCAAACTCACCGGCGCGGTGCACTCGTTCATGGCGGGAACCAACCTTTATGTCGTCGGCAAAAATGGATTGTTCGTCGTCGGTCTCCGCAACGACGCATTGGCAGCTCCGGCGCTGGCTGGCGAACTGACCGATGGCCTGAAAAATCCGCGCGCCGTCGGCGTGCAATTCCGCTACGGTTTCGTGACCGATGAGGAAGGATTCAAGGTCGTGGACTTGACCGAGCCGACAAAGCCAAAATTGATTCCCGACGCGTTTGTGCCGTTGAAAAACGCCCAGCGGTTTTATCTTGCGCGGACCTACGCCTATGTCGCTGACGGCGCTGACGGCCTGGCGTTCATCGACATTTCCAACCCCGAAAAACCCAGGCTTGAACGGCTTTACAACGCCGACGGTCGGCTGAACGACACGCGCGCCGTGCAGATCGGCTCGGTCAACGCTTCAGAATTTGCGCTCGTCGCGGACGGGAGTTACGGGCTGCAAATTCTGCAGCTGATCTCGCCCGAAAACGTCCCCGAACACATGGGCTTCAGCCCGGAACCCAATCCGAAATGGATCGCACGGTTCCCGACCAAGATGCCGGCGGTCGCCGTCTCGCGCGGGCTGGACCGCGACCGCGTCGTGGACGAAAGCGGGAACCAGACCGTCGTGTTCGGTCGGCGCGGCTCGCGTCCGTTCAACCTCGCGGAGATGGAAAAATTCTACGAGCGCGACGGCGAGCTTTACCGGGTTGAAAATGTTTTCTCGCGCGACAGCCGGCTCGTCACCCGCGGCGGTAAAGAATTGAAACCCACGACGGAGTTTCAACCGGCGGAGACGGAAACGGTTTCACCGCCACCGGACAACGAACGATTGATGCGCCGCGGCCAATGAAAAAACTGTCCGTCATTTTGTTGCTGTTTGCGTGCGGCCTTTGGCTGCGCGCCCAGGATGCGGTGACCACGCTGGCCGGCCAGGCGCTGGTCAGCGGCGCGGCCAATGGCAGCGGCACGAATGCGGCGTTCAGCGATCCGGCGGCGATCGTTGCGGACGCGAATGGAAACTTCTTCGTGGCAGATTCGCAGAACCATGCCATCCGAAAAATCACGACAAACGGCGTGGTCACAACCTTTGCCGGTCAGCTGGGCGTTGCCGGCAGTGCCAACGGAACTGGAACCGGCGCGCAGTTCAATTCGCCGTGTGGACTGGCTTTTGACCAGGCCGGAAATCTTTATGTCGGCGACTCGGGCAACGGCACCATCCGCAAAATCACGGTTGCCGGCGCAGTTTCAACCTTTGCCGGAGTTGCCGGTGCCGGCGGATTTCTTGACGGGCCGGTGGATAGCGCATTGTTCAGCTCGCCGCTGGGAATCGCGGTGGCGCCGGACGGGACAGTTTACGTCGCGGACAGCGGCAATCATTGCATCCGGAAAATTTCCGGCGGCGTGGTTTCAACCTTTACCGGCAGCCCTCAGGTCTGGGGCAGCGCGGACGGCCGGGGCACGGAGGCCCAGTTCAACGGGCCGGTCGGGCTGGCGTTCGACGCCCACGGAAACCTGTTTGTCAGCGATGCGAACAACGACACGATCCGCCAGATCGCCCCGGATGGAACCGTGACGACCTTTGCCGGCGCGGCGGGCGTGGATGGTGCGGCGGATGGCGACCTGAATTCCGCGCGCTTTCGCAGCCCGGCGGAGCTGGCGTTTGACCGGAAGGGAAATTTGTTCGTGGCGGATTCGCTCAACCAGACGGTGCGGAAAATTTCCACGAACGGGGTTGTCAGCACGGTGAGCGGGGTGGCGGGCATTTATGGTGCCGCTGACGGCTTGAACGGCGCAGCCAGATTTTACAATCCGTACGGTCTCGTCGTGCGCGCCGACGGCTCGTTGCTGGTGGCCGACACCTATAACGAGCTGGTCCGCAAGGTGCTGGTGCCGTTCCGGCTGTCGCTGCAAATTTCCGGCGCCTCGACGGCGGCGACCCTTTCGTGGGACGCCGTCAGCGGGCAAACATATCAGGTTCAATTCCGGGACGGTTTGACGGGGACCTGGACCAATCTGGGTCTTTCGGCGACGGCCACGAATTTAAATTTGAGTGCGACGGACAATGGCGGTGCCGGCCCGCAACGTTTTTACCGGGTATTGGTTGCGCCGTGAAGGCTTGTCACGCGCCATCGTTCATCGCGCGCAGCCCAGTTCACGCTCACTTTGCATCCAACTTCCAGATGGCATGCCAGTCCGCAGGCGGGTGGCTGATTAGTTCGGCGCAGCGTGCGGCGAGGGTTTTGCTGGGGCCGTCGGAAAATTCCTGAGCCAGCGCGTCAAACTGCTTTTGCGCCCCGGCGAACCGGCCAAAGAAGTATTCGTCGTAGGCGGTTTTATAGCGCCGGCAGATTTCCGCGTAGTTCGGCGGCGTGCAGGGATTTGCGCACTCGTATAGTTCCACCGGCTCGCTCTTGCCCTTGACGATGACGCGGTCCAACAGCCGCCGCACGCCCTGCGTGCTGAACATCGCGAACGTATCCCGCGTGACGATCATCCGCACGCCGTAATATTTCGTGAGCGCCTCGATGCGTGCGGCCTCGTTCACAGTGTCGCCCACCAGGCCGTAATCGAGCCGCAACGCGGAACCCTTGTTGCCCACCAGCACGCGGCCGCTGTGCAACGCGACGCCGTAACCGAATAATTTCTGCACCTCCGGCGTCAGCGTCGTGCGGAGCTGTTCCATGCCCGTGATGAGCTTCATCGCGGCCCGTTCGGCGCGATCGGCGGCGTCCGGCTGTTGTTGCGGCGCACCCCAGTAACTCAAAAACTGGTCGCCGAGAAAATGCTCCAGGTTGCCCTCCTCGCCCATGATGGCGCTGGTCTGCGCCTCGAACACGCGGTTGAGCAGTTCAAACATGCCCTGCGGGCCGAGCGCCTCGGCGAGCGGCGTGGAGTTGCGCAGGTCGGTGAGCAGGAGTGTCACATCCGCGCGGCGCGGTTGCATGGAACCGGGATCGGCCAGCACGGCCTCCAGCACGCGCGGCGAAAAATAAAGCCCCATCGTGTGCCGCAGCTTCACGCGTTCCAGGCGTTCCAAAACGAAATCGTAGGCGAGGACGGTCAGGCTGCTCACCACCAAAACCATCAACGGAACGGCCAGGGGAATGACCTCTCCGGCGTGATCAAAAAGCAATTGCGCGAAATACACGTAACCGACGCCCAGCCCGACGACGCCCAACAGCCGCCGGCCGGGCTGGCGCACGAGAAAACACAGCCCCAGCGCGATGACCCCGGACAGCGCGATGATAAAAAGACACGTCCCGGGCGATGGTTCGTCGGGAAATTCGCCGTGCAGTGCGGCGTTAATGATTTGCAGATGGATTTCCGGGCCGCCCATCGGCTTCGGGTCGGTGAAGGGCGTGTTGTGTTCGTCGTGGAAAATTTCGGCCGTGGGGCCGACGAGGACAATTTTGCCCTTGAACTTTTCCCCGTTGGCGTAACTTTTTTCCCAGAGCTTCGGCGAGAGGACATCGCCGATCGGACAAGGTTTGTAGGCGTAACCCGAAGGGGCGGTGTAGCGGAACAACCGGGCTTCCGAACCGGGCGGGATGAGGTCGGGCCGGCCAAATTTGCGGAGGGCCCGCGCGTCCAGAGATTCGAGCAAGACCTCTTCGGGCACAATGTCACCAACCTGCGCGCCGGTTTGCCGGCAGTTCACGCGACGCAGGGTGTCGTCGAAGTCTGGCCAGAGGTTGACATAGCCAAGCCGTTCGTCCTCCACAATTGAATTCGTCACCCCGGATGTGAATACCGAGGCGTTGGGCAGCAGCAGTTCCCGGAACTCCCCGCGGTCGGTTTTGCCGACATTGATGTTGTAGCCGATGACGACACGGTCTGAATATTTTTCCAGTGCGCGATTAAGTTCATCATCACCTTCGCCCGGCGCGGCGAACACCAGGTCGAACACGATGACTTTCGCGCCGGCCCCGGCCAGTTTTTCGATGAGCCGCGCCCAGACCGCGCGCGACCACGGAAAATTATTTTGGAGGTCCCGCAGCACCGGTTCGCGCTGCAGCTCCTCGTCGCTGAAATCGGACGAATAGACCGGTTTGTCAATGCCGATGAGCACGAGGCGGTCGTCCGCCGGTGCTTTGCGGCCGAGCCGCGTCTGCCAGTCCTCCGCGAAAAATTCCATCTGCTGCAACGGCACAAACCCGCGCGCCCACAGGAAGAGCAGCCCCAACGTGCAGGCCGCGCAAAGGGCGAGGACGATGAACGGACGTTGGCGCGCGGGTTTCATCGTTGGATTGCCGGGGAACGAGCCATGGAAACGCAGGTTATTCCTTGTCCGCCGCCTTGACAATTTAATAGAGATGTTAAGCTGCCCTTAACAACCCTGCTGCCCGCAAACATGAACACAAGCCTTTGCCTTGCCGTCTTCCTGGTGTGTGCCGGCTGGCCGGCCTTGGCCGCGCTGCCGCTCACGGAAAGCACCTTCACGGAAATCATTCAGGAAGCGAATGTAGTGACCGCCGCCGACAAGTCCGTGGTGCCCGCCAAAACCAACGAGGTTTTCAAAGCGCCCAACCTTGTGCGGACCGGGCCGGCTTCCCGCGTTGAAATGACCGCGCCGGATCAAACCATCACGCGCGTCGGGGCGAACGCGGTTTTCACCTTTGCCCCCGGCCGCCGGGACATTCTGCTGGAACAGGGCAGCGTTTTGTTTCATCCGCCCCCCGGGGTCGGCGGCGGTTCCATCCAATACCACGGCACGGCGGCGGCCGTGCTGGGAACCACGGAGCTTGGCGCCGTGCTGCCCGATGGCGGATTCAAAATCCTTGATCTCGAAGGCAAGGTAAAAGTGACCTTGAAAAATCTGTTGTCCATCGAATTGAAGCCCGGCCAGATGGTGATCGTGTCCGCGGACGGCAACAAGTTCGGCCCGGTGATGAACTTCAATCTGGGCCGGCTGCTGCCGCACCTGCTGCTTGTCGTGGGATTCTCCGGGCCGTTGTCATCCCTGCCGCTCATTCACGCGGCGATTCAATTGCAAAACGGCCAGATTGATTCGGGTGAGATGGATCAGTTGGCGTCGCTGCTGCTGACTGAATATGGACTGGACCTGACCCCGGACTCGGAACTGCAACTGCGGAACCCACCTCATCAGCCACAGGTTTACATATCGCCGACCACCGGTGCCCGCCCTTGACAGTTTCATCCGGTTCACCTAAATACTCCCAAAATGAAAACAAGATTTTTGCAGGTGGTCGCCCTCGCCGGTCTGATCCTGCCGGTCCATGCCGCGGCGCTGAACGAAAGCACGTTTACGGAAGTGATCAACAGCGTGGAGATCGTCGCCAGCGCGGACAAGACCACGACGCCGGCCAAAGCGAACGAACTTTTCAAGGCACCCGACCTCGTCCGCACCGGCGTGGATTCGCGCGCCGAACTGACCGCGCCGGATCAAACCATCACGCGCGTCGGGGCGAACGCGGTTTTTTCCTTTGAACCCGCCGGCCGCAACTTGGATCTGGAGCAGGGCAGCGTTTTATTTCATTCGCCGAAGGGCAACGGCGGCGGCACGATCAAATCCGGCGGCGTGGCGGCGGCGGTTTTGGGCACGACGCTGATTGTGTCGGCCACGCCGGGCGGCGGCTTCAAGACGATATTGCTCGAAGGCAAGGGCCGGGTGACGCTGGCCAGCGGCAAATCCGTGACGCTCAAGGCCGGACAACTGGTGTTTGTGCAGCCGGGCGGAACCGCCTTCAGCCCCGTGCTGGACATCAACCTCGAAAAGCTGGTGACCGGCTCGCAGTTGGTTCAGGGTTTCAGCCATGAACTCTCGTCCCTGCCGCTGATCCGACAGGCCATTGCCCGGCAAAACGCCGGGATTGCCTCCGGCCAGACCGTGGACACGGGCGTTCCGGCGGATTATTTTGTCAGCCCGCCCGCCCGCGGCCATGGATTGAACACGATGGATCCGGGCACGTATCAGGTCGCCATGCATCCGCCGCTGACACCGGCGCAATTATCCCAGTTGACCAGCAGTGTCCAGTTTACGGCCAAGAACACGCCTACCGTGGTGTTCGGCAGCCCCGGTGGACGCGGCTTCACCCCGACCGGATCGGTTCCACCCGGCTCCACTTTCTTACCGTGAATCCATCCGCCAACCCATTCATAACGATGCACGCAAAATCTATTTTCGCCTCTATGGTTGGTTTGGCGCTCACCCTCGGTGCAGCCCGCGCCCAAACCCCCAACGCCAGCCAGCAGGTGGACAACGCCCGGCAGTTGCGCCAGCTGCAAGATTTCACCGGCCTCCCCGCTGACACCAATGCCGTGCCGGAACTTTATGAGGGCGAGACCAGCGACATCGGCCCGCAGTCCGTCCTGCAGGTCAAACATCGCCGCACCTATGTCGAGGCGTTTGCCGACGAACAGTTTTTTTATTCAGATAATGTGTTTCTTGCCAACCATGGCCGGCAGGGTGCCGGCGTGCTCATCAGCACCGTGGAGGCCGCGCTTGCGCCGTCGCCGTATGAATTTGCCGGTGGCCTGCTTTCACCGCGCATTGGCTATCAGCAGCAGTGGTTCAGCTACGGTCTCGCCGGTTCGGGCACGGTGCTGGTTTATCCCTCGCTCCAGCGCGTCAAGCTTGACCAGTTCGACTTCAACGCCGGGACCGCGTTCAGCGACGTCGCGTGGAGCCGGCAAAACTGGACCTTCACCGTCGGCGGCGATTACCGCCGGTTGTTGAGCTCCCACGACTACGGCGAATTCTACCACGAATTTGTCCCGCGCTGGGCCGTGCGCCGCGATTTTCAAGTATGCGACCCGGTCGTTGTCTCCATCGGCTACGAAGGGGATTACCGCTTCACCGAATCGGCCCCGCCCGCCGCGCCGAACCCAACCTCGCCGGTCTATCCCGACACCTACAACGATCGCACCGACCAGAGCCTAGTGCTGGTTGCCAACTGGCAGTTGTGCCGCCACGCCATGCTTCAGCCGTTTTACCGCCTCCAGTTTTCGCATTATACGGAGATTCACCGCGATGACTGGCTGAACTCCTTTGGCCTGACGCTCTATTGCCCGATAACGCAGCAAATCTCCCTCCGCACTTTCGTGAGCTACGACATCGCGAACACCGACGGGTTTTATGCTCAGAATTACCAGAAATTCGACGGCGGTGCCGGACTGAACCTCACCGTCAGCTTCTGAAGAATTTCAATGCGCCGCGACCTGCGGTTTGTGATACGTGTGGCATTCAGCGCAGGAATCCGCCACGCCGCCGCGCGGACTGTGACAGGCCATGCAGGTCTCCTTCGCGGGCAATATAATATCCGCCGTGTCCTTGCTGTGGACCGCGTCGTGGCACTGCGCACAGGAAATGGTTGCGTGCTTCGCGTGGTTGAATTTTGCCTGCGCCAGCCAGCGTTCCGGCATCATCGGCCGGGTGATTTGCGGCAAACCTGACGCCGCCGTTTTCACCTCATGGCAATACGCACAGCCCGGAAACAACGCCCGCGTGCTGCCGCTCAAGGTTCCAATCTGCGTCTCCGGCCCCAAGGTCGCCGTGCTGAAGAAAACCCGGCGTTCCAGATCCTCGCCGCTGCCAAACTGCGTCCGCAGGCCGGCCAGCTTTTGTTGAACAAAACCGTTCGCATCCGCCTGATTTTCTTTTGCCGCCAGGTCGGCGTATTGTTTCGGCAGGCTTCGCAGAAACGCCGAAACATACTCCGCGCTGCCGTGCGGCAGCATCAACTGCGGTGTGTCCGGGTCGAACTGCAGCGAATGGCAGACGTGGCAATTCTTCTCGAAGGCGACCGGCCGCATAAACGCACCCGCCGCGTCCGGCTGATGACAGAACGTGCAGTCCAGCTTTTCGCCGCCGGTCAGGTTCGGGATGGTTGCGCCGGTCAGGTGCAACGCGTGGTTGAATTTCAAAGTGTCCGGGTCGCGCCATTTTTCCGTGATGAAACGGAACTGCGGATGGTCTTCCGCAAAATGATGAATGACCGGTGGCGCGCCATTTTTCCCCTGGTTTGCCACCGACATCTTCGCCGCGTCGCCGTGGCAGAAATTGCAGTTCGCGTCCGTCGTTGCCGCGATCACCCCGCCTTGATGCTCGGCGTGGCAGAACGAACATGAAACCGGCGGCGCCGCCGGCTGGTGAAAATTTCTTCCCGCATGACATTTGAGACAGGATTCATCAATCGCCGTGGGCTCCGCCGGTATTGCGATGGCGAGTTTTTTCAGCTCAAAGATTCCCGGCTCGGCGCCCAACGCGGCGTTCACCATGCCGTCTGGTCCGGAATTCCCCGCGACGTGGCATGCCCCGCAGTTTTGGTTGAGATGATTCGTCGCCGCCAGCGCCGCGAACGCCGCGCCGGAATGCGCGTCGGAAATTTCGCCGGGACTGATGAACTGGTTCCGCCACGGCGGATTGCCGAGCAAAACCAGCAGCATCGCGCAGGCCGTGGCGACCACCGCGAGCGTCGCGCGCCCGCGCCAGACGCGCAAGGTCGGCACGGGCGAACATTTTGCGATTGGACGGCAGCAGCTTCCATCGGGCAGCGGACCGGCCTCGCACACGCAGCCGGGTCGCGTGCAACGCCAGCGGCCTTTGGTTTCGCCCGGCTTGGTTTCGAGCACCGGCTTGCACTCGGCGGTCGCGCGGCAGCGGCCTTTGGCGTCCGGGCCCTGCCGGCAGGCATTCCCTTGCCAGGCGTGGCCGCAGATCCAGTTTTGATTCGGACGCGCATAATTCTGCGCGTCGAAATCGGGCGCGGGCGGCTGCTCGCTCATCGTGCCCCTCCCGAAAATCCAAAGACTAATACGATGTGCAGTGCGGTGAAAATCAGCAGGCCGTAGGTCAGCGGAATGTGGACGAACAGCCACAGCCGCAGCGCGAGCTGCAATGAACGGTGATAATCCAGCCCGTCTTTCTGCCGGACGAGCGCAAGGAGCACCTCAATTTTTCCACGCTCGGCATCGTTGGCAAAGCGCCGCCGGTCTTCGAGTTCAGCCAGCAGCGCGCTGGCCGAGCGGCGTGATTCCACGAGGTGCAGCCAGAAATTTTTCGGTCCGGAGAAAAATGGCGCCAACCGCTTCGTGTAAAACTCCGCGATGACCGGTGATTTCGCGTCCGCCCCGAGGGCCAGGTTTTCCGCCGCCGTTTTCAGCGCATGGCGCAGCGCGGGGATTTTTTCAAAAATAACCTCGCCGCCGCGCGTGGCCAGCCGGCGCGGCAGCACGCGGCTGAAAAACAGACCGACCATTCCGCTGCCGCTGACCAGCACGAACAACCACGCGAGCGTGAGCTCAAACCAGCCGTGAGGCAGGCGAAAGTGCAGATGGATGAGAAACAGCAGCGTCGTGAAAAAACCAAGGTAAATGTGCAGTTGCAGCCAGCTTTCGGACTTGCCAAGCGGGAGGAACGGAAGTTTTTTTCGCACGTTGTAGATCGTCAGCACAAACATGCCCGCGAGGAGCGCCCAGCCGGTGAGAAACGCGTAGTCCGGCAGCGCACCGAATTTTTCGTGCAACCCCAGTGCCGCCACCGATGCCACAAGCAGCGTGAGCAGGCCAGAGGCAAATTGCCGGCGGAAGCGGTTCATAATTTGAGCCATTTCGCGAGCGCGTCGAGATTGTTCAGGTTGATCCGCTCCAGGGCGCCGTGCGGGCACGCGCGTTCGCACGCCGGGCCACCGTGATTTTCCACGCACAGGTCGCACTTGGTCGCCTTCGCGATGGGTTTCATTTCCTGGTCCACGAGAAATTCACCGCGCCCGTCGCGGATTTCGACCATGCGGATGGCTTCGTAGGGACAGTTGTTGAAACACGCCTTGCAGCCGATGCAGGTGTCGGGATTGATGACGACCTGGCCGGCGAACGATTCGCGGTGGATCGCGCCGGTCGGGCAGCCGATCATGCAGACCGGGTCGGCGCAGTGCATGCAGGCGTTGGCGACCATCAGCCGGCCGGCGCTTGGCCCGTGGCGCAGGAAACGCGGGTTGTTGTCATGGGTCGAGGCGCAGGCGCGCACGCAATCGTCGCAGCGCGTGCAGCGGTCCAGATCAATCACCATCGTGGCCGTGCCGTTGAAAAAACGGTTCTCGGTGAGAAACTCCAGAACCTCCGCGCCGACCTTTTCACGTGCCGCAGCTTCCGGTGGCCTGAAATCAAAATCGGCTTCCACTTTTTCAACGAGCGGTGGCAGTTCACTTTTCGGCAGGGAAGGCAAAACGATTTCCTCCATCACCCGCGTCGGCACGATGAGCAGATGTGTATAGCCGATGGCGCGGAGCGAGAATTGAAAATTCACCGGCAAATCCTTGGCGCGCCAGTTGTGGGCGATTTCGTCCAGTCCGAAAATTTGCCCCGCGCCAATATAATTGAGCGTGCGTTCACCGGTGCCGAATTTCTGGCCGACGCGTGCAAAGCCGGCGCGCAGCAGAACAATGCCGTTTGGATAATCACCCTCGCTGACGATGACCGGTTCCTGCTCCGGGAGCACGCGGCCGGACTGGGCGAGGCGTTTGTATTCGCCCGACCAGTCGTAGTCGCCAAACGTCGCGAATTCCACGGCCTCGGCCACGCGGCCGAGCTGTGCCTCGTTCAAGTGCCGGAACAGCGGCGTGGCGCGGAGATACGAGGCAAGCGCGCGTTCGCGGTAAATCCGGTTGATGTGCGAACGCAGCGCGTCGTCTTGCTTCATTAGGTCGCGCAGGCCCTGCCAGCGGATTTCGAGCAGCTCGGCATCGTCGCTGTCGGCAAAAATCGTGGACGTGCGCGCCATGCGGCTCAACGCGGCAATTTCGCCGAAAAACTCTCCGGCCGTCATTTCCGCCGTGCGGTGTTTGTCCAAAATGCGTGGCACATCCTGCAAAAAAACGCGGATATCGCTGGCATCCTGCCGGGCGCCGAGACCGGCGGCAGGGCCGAGCCGTTGGCGCGGGAAAAATTCTGGCGGCCGCGTGCTGTTCCAAATCTGGGCGAGCGTGCGGAAAAATCCCTTTTTGCCCGGTGCCTGCCGGCCCAGCAGTGACGGTGCCAGATCGGGGTTCAACACCACGCGCGCCGCGCCCTGTAAAATTAGAAACGCGGAAGTGCCGTAATCGCCCTGGCGCACAATGATTTCGCCTTTGCGGAAACGGAGGATGCGCGTGTCGTTACGGAGAATGTCGCGGAGCGGCGTGCGTTTGGGGAATTTTTCCGCAGCCATCTGGCTGAAGGGCGCGGTGGCGAGCAGCCGGTCCACTGCGGCCTCGGTCATGTTGGCGTCGAACGCGGCATCCCAGCGTTGCGGGCGTTCGAAAATGGTCGGGGCGGCGGGCATTTTTCAGGCGTCCAAAACCAGATGATTTTTCGGGCGACAGACGCAGGTGAAGCAGGAGCCGGCCTCCGGCTCGGCGTCGGGCTTCTTTAAATAATGCACCTCGCCCGACTTGACGGCGACCACACACGAACCGCAACTGCCCGCACAACAGCCGGAATCAATCTTCACGCCCTGCAACCGGGCGAACTCCAGGATATTTTCCGCAGACGGCTCCCAGCGGACGGTCTTGTTGGCGCGCGCGAACGTGACGTTGATTTTGGCCAGATGCGTGGTTTCCTCGACGGTGGGTGCCGCTGTTTTCTTCTTCACCGTCGCCGGGCCGAACGCCTCGAAGTAAACGTCCCTGTCCGGCACGCCCCAGGCCTCGAGACCGTCGGTGATGCTTTTCATGAACGCGCCGTTGCCGCAGAGGTAATATTCAAAATTATTCGACGGCAACAGCTCCTTCAACAGCTCAATCCCCACACGGCCTTCATGCTGGTAATCGCGGCCTTTGACATCCGGACCGCCCGGCTTGCTGTAACAGACATGCAGATGGATGTTGTCGTTTTCTGCCGCCAATTTTTCCAACTCGGCCTTGTGGATGTGTTCGCGCCGGTTGCGGACGCCGAAGAAAAACCAGGCCTCGCGTTTTGAGCCGCTGGCGGCGATCGCGTTGGCCATGCACAACATCGGCGTGATGCCGACGCCGCCGGCGATGAGCACGACGGGATTCGTTTTCGTCATGTCGAGGAAGAAGTGGCCGGTCGGGGCCTTGACGTTAAGGATGTCGCCTTCCTTCACCACGTCTGCAAAAAAACTGGAACCCGCGCCCGGCGGCACATCCGGTTTATCCGGCGGCGCCTTTTCCTTCTTGATCGTGACGCGATAATAATCCTTCTGATGCGGGCTGTCGGAAAGCGAATAGCAGCGGATGAGCGGCTTGTCGCGTCCCGGCAGATCGAGCTGGAACGTGAGGTATTGTCCGGGCTTGAAGGCCGGCAGCGGCCGGCCGTCGTGCGGCTTCAGATAGAAGGCATGGACGTCCTCGCACTCGGGCTTTTTTTTGACGACGGTGAATTTACGGATGCCATTCCAGCCGGTCTGCGCCTGTTCGGCTTCGCGGCAGCGGAGCTTGGTTTCCAGCAGCTGCGCGCGAAGTTTTTGGAGCGCGACGCGCTGCTGGCGGCGTTCGCCAGCCACGCGGAGGAGCGCGCGGAGAATTTCCAGGGCCAGCCAGACGAGCAGACCGGCCATCAGCCCGAGTCCAACCGTGAAGCTTAAACCGCCTCCACTGGCGTGGCGCAGGGATTCAATTAGGGTTGCATTCACGCGGTCTCTCCATTAACCAATTTGCCGCCGTGAGTAAAACACTTTGTCGCCAGGCCGCTGGTTTTGCCGCCGGAATTTTAATTGCCTTCGGCACCGTCCGCGGCGCGGATGTTTTGCCAAGATTTATGGGCGCGAATTCCTGCGCCAGCACCAGCTGTCACGGCGGCGGCGGACAAAATCAATTTCTGACCTGGTCAGTGAAGGATTTCCATTCACAACGGCCAGCGGCCACACTGGCCATGGCGCGCGCGAAACAGATCGCCGACGCGCTGGAAATCAAGGACCCCACGGCGGACGGCCGCTGCACTTCCTGCCACGCGCCATTGGCGACGGTGCCGGAAGCTGTGCGCGGCGAATATTTCAAGGTGGGCGAGGGGGTTTCATGCGAAAGCTGTCACGGCCCGGCGGAACACTGGCTGCGCGCGCACACGCGGACCGATTACACGCGTGCCGATCGCACCGCCGCCGGGATGCGCGATTTGCAAAATCTTTACGTCCGCGCCAATGCCTGCGTCGCATGCCACCAGAATGTGGACGCCGATATTCTCAAGGCCGGCCATCCCGAACTGATTTTTGAACTGGACGGCCAGAGCGTGGCCGAGCCAAAACACTGGGGCGCGGAGAAAAACGGCAACGGCGCGCAGGCGTGGCTGGTCGGTCAGGCGGTAGCGTTGCGGGAAATGAGCTGGCAGCTAGCACGGGAAAAATCCCCGACAGAAAATGAAATCAACCGCTGGTCGGCGCTCGTTTGGCTGGTTGAAACTACCGCTCCGAAGAATGCCGGCAAATCTGTTCCGCCGACCACGGCTCCAGAAGCGGTTAAAATGGCCCGGCAAATCCAATCCGATATGGACGCAGATGCCCGTGAGGCAGCCGACGAAATTCCAGCGAAGACCGACCTACGAGCAATATTGTCAGGGTTGGCAGCAACGAGTGAAGTCTTCCGCGACAGCTCCATTTCACAGCCGTTGCAGGCCCGCCGGGCCGAGCGCCTGGTGCTCGCGCTTGACCGTCTTGTTGCCGCGCTGCCGGAATTAAAAAACAACGAGGCGGCGCAAGCGGCGCTCAACCAGTTGTTCCAGCTCGCGCAGTCCCTCCCGGATTTTGACCCGAAACAGTTTTCCGCCGCGCTGCAACAATTTTCCGTCGCCGTCGCCGGCCGGCCGTGAACAGGCGCTGTTGCGCTGCAAATCCTTGGCGGGAACACTAACCGGACCGGTGGGGGAACCAAACATGAGTGTTGAAAAACAACGGCTGCGGGAAGCCGACGCTAAAAAAACGGCTGGACCGGCCTGGTGGCCAAGCTGCTGCAACCCCGCCCCCCCGCGTCATCCGGATGACACGGTTTTCAGCCCGTGTTCGCGCTCGACGCAGATGAATTCGGCGGCGTCCTGATTTGAATCGGCTGACGCCCGTGCTGGTTCCGGCACGGTTTCAAGCCTGATGCATCAGGATGCGCCGCGCCGCCACGATTGGGACTCCACGGGGATTTATTTTAGTGCCTTGTTTTCCTAGAATGCTTGACGTTGTTCCGCCACACCATTTACGATGCCTCCATAACCAGCAAAAAACAGGGTCTCCTGGTTTTTTTGGCGCGTGTCAGAGTAACCATTCCAGCCGGCTGTGATTGCAGCGGGCAATGCAATTAGACTTTCAACAAATTTGACCACCAAGCATCGGGAGACAATTTATGAAAAAAACTGAATTTTTTTTGCGCTCCACTTTATTGGCCGCGAGCCTGTCGGCAATTTTGCTGCCGGCGGCGGCGTCAGCCGAAGGAACCCAGGCGTCATCCCAGCCGTATGTGTGGAAGAACGTGAAGGTGGTGGCGGGCGGGTTCATTCCCGGCATTATCTTCAACACCAAGCAGCCGGGGTTGGTGTATTGCCGCACGGACATCGGCAGCTCTTACAAGTGGGACAACCCGGCGAAAAAATGGATTCCGTTGACGGACTGGTGCGGGGACGGAAATCTGCACGGTTCGGAAAGCCTCGCGACGGATCCCGTGGATCCCAACCGGCTTTACATTGCCGCCGGGATGTATGCGCGTGATCCGGCGGCGATCCTGCGCTCAATGGATCAGGGCCGGACCTTTCAAATCATCAATGTGCCCTTTCGCATGGGGGGAAACGAGTTGGGCCGCAGTGTTGGCGAACGCCTGGCGATTGATCCCAACGACAACAACATCCTTTATTTCGGCTCGCGCCACGACGGTTTGTGGGTCAGCACGAACACCGCGTTGAACTGGTCGAAGGTGGACAGCTTTCCCATCACCGTCAGCGATGCGCAGGGCGGACGCGGCGGCGGCGTGGGCTTGAGTTTCGTCGTCTTCGATGCCGGCAGTGGAACTGCGGGCAAACCCACACCCGTGATCTACGTCGGCTCAACCGAGAGCGGCGACGCGCATCTATTCCGCAGCGGCGACGCCGGCAAGAACTGGGAAGCCGTGGCAGGCCAACCGACAAATTTCATGGCCATCCACGCCGTCCTCGACGCGCAGGGCCTGTTGTATGTGGTCTATGACAACGGGCCCGGACCTTACGGCGTCAGCGACGGGAGCGTTTGGCGTCTCAACACCAAAGACGGCCAGTGGACCAACATCACACCCGACAAGAGCCCGAACCGCCCGCCGGGCGGTTACGGCGGAATCGCCGTGGACCTTCACAGGCCGGGCACGGTCATTGTCGCGACGCTGAACCGCAAAACGGACGATGATGATTATCGCATTTACCAAAGCACGGACGGCGGCGAAAACTGGAAGGACATCACCGCCAAAACTCATCGCGACGCCTCCGCTTCACCTTACGTCGTCTGGGTGGGAAAACCAATGGGCCCCGACCCTGTTCATCCGGAAGCCTCCGTCGGCTGGTGGATGGCCACGCTGGCGATGGACCCGTTTGATTCGAAGCACGTTTGTTACGCAACCGGGGCAACCGTCTGGAACAGCACGGACTTTGACAATGTGGATGCCGACCAGGACACCCACTGGTTCATCTGGGCGGATGGCATTGAGGAAACGGCCGTCATGGATCTGGCCAGCCCGCCCGCCGGCGTGCATCTGATTAGCGCGTTCGGTGATATCGGCGGGTTTACGCACGAAGACGTGGACGTTTCTCCCAAGAACGGGATGCATTTGCATCCGCTGTTCACGACCACATCCTCGTTGGATTTCGCGGAGAAGAATCCGGACATCGTTATTCGCACCGGCGCGCGCGCGCTGCATATTCCCGACCGCGACACAATGGCCTATTCGCTGGACGGTGGTCACACATGGAAGCCTTTCACCCTGGGAGCAACCGCCGGCGGCGGCCGGCTCGTTGGCGATGGTGGTGATGGGGCGCAGGGCGGTGGCGTCGGTTCCGGTCCGGTCATCCTTTCGGCGGATGGCTCGGTTTTCATGAGCACCGCCGGCACCGTGCAGATTTCCACCAACCGCGGCGGGAGCTGGATGAATGTGCAAGGACTTCCGCAAGGTGCCAGACCGGTCGCCGACCGTGCCAACCCGGCGAAATTCTACGCCATGAGCGCTGCTGGAGGAAAAATATTTCGCAGCACGGATGGTGGAGCGACATTCACCACGAACGATGTCACCGGCCTGCCGGCGGGCGGCGGTGGTGGTCGTGCCGGTGGAGCGCGCTTGATTGCTGTGCCGGACCGGGAAGGCGACCTGTGGCTCATTGGCCGGGGTGCGCTTTATCATTCTTTCAACGGCGGAGCCAGTTTCAAACCGATCACCGACCCGCCGTCCATGAGCACGCTCGCTTTCGGCAAGGCGGCACCGGGCAAAGATTATCCGGCGCTGTTCATTGCCGGATCCTATCACGGCCAGCAGGGCGTCTTCCGTTCCGATGACATGGCCACCACCTGGGTGCGCGTCAACGACGACCAGCACCAGTGGGGGAATCGTTTCCGCTGTATCGCCGGCGACCCGCGCATTTATGGGCGCGTGTATGTCGGCACGGATGGGCGCGGAATTCTTTATGGCGACATCGCCAACTAACCCCGCCGCTTTATACTAAACCATGAAGTCTTCGCTTCGCCTGCTCAAGCTGGTCGCGTTCGCCGTTCTGATGTCGGCGTTCGCCGTTACGACGAATGCACAACGCGCTGACAATTCGCTGCCGCATTTGGCGAGCCGGGATGGCCGTTACGCCTTGATCGTGGACGGCGCGCCGTTCCTCATCCTTGGCGCGCAATGCCACAACTCCAGCGCGTGGCCGGAGATGCTGCCCAAGGTCTGGCCGGCCATTGATTATCTTCACGCCAACACGCTTGAAATCCCGGTCTATTGGGAGCAGTTCGAGCCGGAACCGGGCAAATTTGACCCGTCGGTGGTTGACACCATCCTCAAGCAGGCGCGCGAACATCATGTGCGGCTGGTGTTGCTCTGGTTCGGCACCTGGAAAAACGGCAGCTCGCATTACCTGCCGCTCTGGATGAAATGCCAGCCGGACAAATATCCGCGCATCGTCGGGCGCAACGGCACCCGCGTGGATTCGCCGTCGCCGCACGCGCCCGCCCCGCTCGCGGCGGACATTCACGCCTTCAGCGCGCTCATGCGCCATTTGAAATCGGCGGACAACCAGCACACGGTCATCATGGTGCAGGTGGAAAACGAGCCCGGTTCCTGGGGTAGCGTCCGTGACTTTTCGCCCGCGGCGGAAAAACTTTTTGCCGGGCCGGTGCCGGCGGAATTATTGCAGGCGATGGGCACCAACGCGCCCGCCGGTGGCGGAAACTGGTCCGAGGTTTTCGGCGCAAACGCCGACGAGTATTTTCACGCCTGGTCCATCGCGCGCTACATCGGCCAGGTCGCCGCTGCCGGCAAGGCGGAGTATCCGCTGCCGATGTATGTCAACGCCGCGCTGCGCGACCCCTTGACGCCGGGTGCCGCGAACACGTATGAAAGCGGCGGGGCGACCGACAACGTGCTATGGATCTGGAAAGTCGCCGCGCCCGCGATTGATGTCCTCGCACCCGACATTTATCAGAACGACAGCGCTCGTTACCGCAAGGTGCTGGACCTTTACAGCCGGCCGGACAATGCACTGCTGGTGCCCGAAACTGTCGGCAGCGCGGCCTCCGCCCGGATGTGTTTCGCCGCGCTGGGCCACGGAGCCATCGGCTGGTCGCCTTTCGGCCTCGACTTCACGGCTTACGCCAGCGATCCGATTGGCGCGCCACGATTGACCGAACAATCGCTCACGCCCATCGCATTGAATTACAAAATGCTGGAACCGATCATGCGTGAAGCCGCCCGGCTCAATTTCGAGGGCAAGCTTCAGGCGGTCGCCGAGGAATCCGATTCGCCCACCGCCACAATGAATTTTGGCCAATGGACGGCCAATGTCGGTTTTGGCGCCTCGCCTCGCGGTGGTGGCGGCAATCCGCGTGGGAACACCACGCCGATTGGCCGCGCGCTCGTCGCGCAAACCGGTGAGAACGAATTTTTGGTCACGGGCGTCTTCTGCCGGATTGATTTCAAGGCGGCCCCCGGCGGTCAGCGTGATTTTATCCGCGTCGAGGAAATTGCCGCAGGTCCGGCCTCCCCGTCAAGATCCGCCGGCCCGGTCAGCGAATCTCCCGCGAACAAACCGGGGGGCAGCCATTTTGTTCGCATCTGGAACGGTGATGAAACCGACTGGGGACTGAATTTTTTTTCGGCACCACAGGTTCTGCGCGTGACGCTGGGCACATATTGAGCCTGCAAAATATGTTCGCGAAATTCTTATGAATCAATTTTCTTCAAAAGCAGGTTTTTGGCTGGCCTGTCTGGCGATTATTTTTTCCGTTCCGGCGGTTCAGGCCGCGAGTTACACCAACTTGAGCGTCGCGGTTTATTTCCGCTATCAGGAGGTGCATTCGATTCCCGCCAACCTGACCCGTTTCTCCAACGAGTGGGTCAACGTCGAGAAGCAGTTGAAGGTGACCAAGGTTTATCTTGAAACCACCCGCAACGCGCAGGTCGCCACCGAGTCCGACGTGACGACGCTGAAAAAATTCTTCACCGACCGCGGCATCAAGGTTTCCGGCGGCCTGGGGCTGACCGCCAATGAACCCAACGGCTACCAGTCCTACAATTACAACTCACCCGCCGACCGCGCGAAGGTCAAGTCCATCGCGGAGTTCACCGCCGCCAACTTTGATGAGATCATCCTGGACGATTTTTATTTCTCCAACAACAAGGGCGACGAGGCCATCGCCGCCAAGGGCGGCAAAAGCTGGACTCAATTCCGCACGGAGTTGATGGACGACGTTTCCCGGAAACTCGTCATCGCCCCGGCCAAAAAGGTCAACCCGAAAGTCCGCGTCATCATCAAGTTTCCGAACTGGTATGAAAGCTTTCAGGGGCTGGGCTACGACCTGGCGGTGGAGCCGAAGCTGTTCGACGCCATTTACACCGGCACGGAGACGCGCGACGCCAATTCCGGCCAGCGCCTCCAGTCGTACCAAAGCTACTTGCAGACGGAATATTTCAACAACATCAAGCCCGGCGGCAACCAGGGCGGCTGGATTGATGGTGGACGGGACGCGGATCGTTACGCGGAGATGTTCTGGGACACCTTTTTCGCGAAGGTTCCTGAAATCATGCTCTTCAATTCCCAGCAGATCATGGCCGGTCTGATTCTCGGCGACGAGGCCACTAATGCGAGCTTGGCGCAGCTGGCTGCGCCCGTCCCGCAGCCCGACGGCTCCAGCTACAAACCCGACATGGTCGCCCGTATCGCCGGCTATTCCGCCGAGCTGCTCGACTGTTTTCTAGGCCAGCTCGGCCAACCGGTCGGCGTCGCCACCTACAAGCCCTGCAACTCCGTTGGCGAGGCGTATCTGCCCAATTATCTCGGCATGGTCGGCGTTCCCATTGACCTGGTTCCCGAATTTCCGACAAATGTTTCAACGGTTTTTCTCACCGCGGCATCCGCTTACGACAAGAATCTCGTCGCCAAGACCAAAAAATTCGTGCAGGGCGGCGGACGGGTTATCGCCACCACGGGCTTGATGGAGGCTTTGGGTGAAAAAGGATTTCAAGACATCGCTGAAATCGAAGTCACCGGCCATCGGGTTATTGCCAAAAGTTTTGGCGGCGGCCGCAGCGCGGACGGAACCGTCGCGGCACCCGCGCCCGACTTGAACATCGTGATGCCCCAGATGCGTCACTTTGAGAACGACTCCTGGATGGGCATCCTGTTCAAAACGGCCGGCTCCGGCTATCCGATGACCGTCTCGGCCAGCTATGGCAGGGGGACTTTTTACGCGCTGGCGATCCCCGACGATTTTGGCGACCTCTACCGTCTGCCGCAAAATGTTCTGAATCAGATTCGCGGGCTGTTTGGGCTTGACCTGTTCGTCAACCTTGACGCGCCGGATCATGTCAGCCTTTTTGCCTACGACAACCGGACGTTCATCGTCCAGAATTTCCAGTCGCAGCCCGTCACCGCGCACGTTTCAGTGGTCCGAGCCAGCCGGTTGCGTGATCTGTTGACCGGCATGACCATGGCATCGGTAGACAGCAACGGCAGTCGTGGTGGCTTTGGCGGCGGACGCAGCGGGCGTGGTAATTTTGGCGGGAACGGCGACACTTTGTTCGAGATGATAGTTCCGGCCCATTCCTTCCGCGTGTTCAAGGCGGAATAAATCCCCGAGACCCTCGCAAAACGTGTTCGAGTGCGTGAAGGAACAAATCGTCAGAGGTGAATGCCAGCGGCCGTCTGGAAATGAATTTGCCGGGTGCTATTTCTTGGCGCAAAATTTGGCGAAGATTTGATTTGCCTCTTCGAGCGTCTCCTTTGAGCCGATGTCGAACCACAGGCCGGGCACGCGCCAGGTATAGACCGGCGTGCGCGGATAAAGCCACTGGACGAGGCGGCCGGGCTGGTCGGGGTTGTTGCCCTCGGTGATGTATTGCTTGATGAGCGGAATCGTCGCCTTCGGATAAAAATAGAGCGCAATGCCGGTGAGCGTGCTGACCGGGTTTTTCGGTTTTTCCTCAAAGAAGGTGATGCGTCCGTCGGCGTCGGTGGTGATGGAATTGTATTTTTTAATCTCCTCCAGGTTGCCGACGTCATAGACGGCGAGCGCCGGCGCGTTTTTCGTGCGGCAGAATTTCCCGAAGTCCCCCAGCTTGTCGCTGAACAAATTGTCGCCCGCCACCACGATCAAATCGTCGTCCACGTTCTGGGTCTTGAGGACGTAGTTAATGTCGCCGATCGCGCCGAGCTTGTTGGTGTCGTCGGTGGAATGGTCGTTGACGACGGTGAAATCAAATTTGGACTTGGTGGCGCGATAATGATCGGACCATTTCTGGAAGTGATCGGCGAACTTGGCGTTGGTCACGACGTAAATGCGGTCAATCTCGGTGATGGGCGCAAGGTTGTCGAGGACATGCTCGACCATTGGTTTGCCCGCGACGGGCAGCAGCGGCTTGGGTTGCGTGAGCGTGAGTGGATAGAGGCGCGTGGCGTATCCGGCGGCAAGGATGATGACTTTCATGTGTGCGTCGTTGAACCGTTAAATTTTTGAATCGTCAAACCAGCGGGAAGATACAATCAAACGAACCAACGATTCAATCATTTAACAAAGTCACGTCTTGTTCTCAAACAGGCTGGGGGCGGTCTGGCGTGCCAGCGTCTGGCAGCGCGCGTAAATCTCCGAGGGCGACTCGCATTGCAGCGCGAACGCGGCCAGCTCCTGCGCTTCGCTCAACTTGAGCCGGCGGACAATATACTTGACCTGCGGCACGACAGGCGGCGCGGCGCTCAATTCATCCACGCCCAGACCGATCAACAGCGGTGCCAGCGCTGGGTCGCCGGCAATCTCGCCGCAGACGCCGACCCAGACGCCATGCTGGTGCGCGGCATCCACGGTCATTTTGATAAGGCGGAGGATTGCCGGGTGCGTCGGCTCGTAAAGGTGCGAGACCTTTTCGTTCGTGCGGTCGGCGGCGAGCGTGTATTGGATCAAATCATTGCTGCCGATGCTGAAAAACTTCACCCGCTTTGCCAGCGTGTCGGCGATGAGTGCGGCGGATGGAATTTCCACCATCACGCCAATCTCCAGTTTCTCGTCGAACGGGATTTTTTCCGCGCGCAGTTCGGCCTTGCATTTTTCGACCAGCGCGTTGGCCTGGTTTAATTCGTCCAGGCCGGAAATCATCGGATACATCAGCTTGACGTTGCCCTCGGCGCTGGCGCGGAGGATCGCGCGCAACTGGGCGCGGAACAGCTCCGGCTGCGCGAGGCAGAAACGGATGGCGCGCCAGCCGAGAAAGGGGTTCATCTCCTGCGCGAGCTGCAGATGCGAGGCGAATTTGTCGCCGCCCAGGTCGAGCGTGCGGATGATGACCGGCTGCGGCTTCAGCGCGGCGGCGACCTGCCGGTAAACCTTGTATTGATCTTCCTCGCTGGGCAGGCTGTCGCGGCTGATGAAAAGAAACTCTGTGCGGAACAAGCCGACCCCTTCCGCGCCATGGGCGACGACGGCCTCGATGTCGTTCTGGTCTTCGATGTTCGCCGAGAGATGGATGGCTTTCCCGTCCAGCGTGACGGTGGGCTGCTTTTGTATCTCGCGCAGCTTCTCCTCCAGCGATGCTTTGATGCGCGAAAGCTGGCCGTATTCAAAGAGCGTCTGGTCGGTCGGGTTGATGATGACCGTGCCGTTGTAGCCGTCCAGCAGCGCGTAGTCGCCCGTGTCGAATTCATCGCTGGCCGCCTGCAGGCCGACCACGGCGGGAATGCCGAGCGACCGCGCGATGATGGCCGTGTGCGAGGTCTTGCCGCCGATGTCGGTTGCGAAACCCAGGACCATTTTTTTGTCCAGTTGCGCCGTCGTGGACGGGCTCAAATCGTGGCCGACCAAAATGCATGGCTCGGCGATGTTGCGCAGATCAAATTGATCCTTCACCTCGAGCAGATTGTCCAGCACGCGTGAGTTCAGGTCCCGCATGTCGGCGGCGCGTTCGCGGAGATACTCGTCATCCACCGCAGCCAGCGCGGCGGCATAACGCTCGGAAACGGCGTGAAAGGCGGACTCGGCGTTAACCTTCTGTTCCCGGATCGAGCGGATGACTTCATCCACCAGCATGCGGTCTTCCAGCATGAGCAGGTGCGTTTCAAAAATGTCACCTTCCTTGGTGCCCATGTTTTCGACGACCTTGCGCTGCACCTCGGAAATCTGCTGGCGGGTCTGGACGAGCGCCTTTTCAAAACGCCCCACCTCCACGGGGATTTCCTTGTCGGGCAGGATGCGTTTGGAGATGACGTGGCGGGCGCGGTGCAGGACGAGAATTTTCCCGCGACAAATGCCGGCGGAAACGGCAATGCCGCGAAACAATTTTTCTCCCTTGGTTTGCGCTGACATACGAGTCGGAAAAGAAATAACCGAATGCGGCCGCCTTGAAAAGCAATTCCGCCGTAAAAAACCCGCGCGGGGCGGGCTCGGTTATGGCCGTTGGGAATTTTTATCGCCGGCTTCTGTCAGGCGCGTTCCATGTATTTGCCGGTGCGCGTGTCAATCTTGATCTTCTCGCCGGTCTTGATGAACAGCGGGGCCTGCACAGTGATGCCGGTCTCCATCGTGACCGCCTTCTGCACGTTGTTGGCGGAATCGCCGCGGATGCCTTCGGGCGCGTCGGCCACGGTCAAGACAACGCTCGACGGCAGCTCAATGGAAACCGCTTTGTCATCCACGAAGGTCACCGTCACGGTTGCGTTTTCCACGAGATAATTTTTGTCGTCGCCAACCAGTTCCGCCGCGAGCGTGACCGTCTCGTAATTTTCCGGATTGGTGAAAACAAAGTCGGTGCCATCCTTGTAGCTGAACTCCATCTTCGTCGTGATCATCGGCACCGGCTCGATTTTTTCGGTCGAGCTGAAACGCACATCGGATGATTTGCCGGTGCGGATGCTGCGGAGCGTCGCCTGCACGAACGCGCGCAGGTTGCCCGGCGTGCGGTGCTGCATGTCCAGCACCACGGAAATGTCGCCGTTGTAATTGATCGCCATGCCGCGGCGAAGGTCGTTTGCGGTTGCCATAAAATTAAATTTTTTGAGCCGGTTTTGTACAAAACACGAGTCGGGAATCGTAGTCCAAAATCGAATGAAGGCAAGCGCGGTTTTGCCTCGACCGCTGTCTTAACCCTTCATTTTGTGCATAACCATCGCTTGACACCGCAAAATAGTGTGTGTTACAAACGTGTAACCACAATTACCGGTGGTTTTATGCGTTGCCCCAAATGCGGTTGTCAGGAAGATAAAGTCATTGATTCGCGAGCCTCCCGGGAAGGCGCGACCATCCGCCGCCGCCGCGAATGTCTCGGGTGCAGCCACCGCTTCACGACTTACGAGGAGGTCGAGCACGAAGGGTTGATGGTGCTCAAGCGCGATGGACGACGCGAGGAGTTTTCCCGCGAAAAACTTCTGTCCGGAATCCGCAAGGCCTGCCAGAAACGCCCCGTCACCCCGAAGGCGCTGGAAGACCTGGTGGACCACATCGTTGCCGTTGTGACTGGAAAATTTGAAGGCGAAGTGCCCGGCGCGACAATCGGCAAAATGGTCATGGACGGCCTCCGCGAACTGGACGACGTTGCCTACGTCCGGTTCGCCAGCGTCTATCGCCGGTTTCAGGAGGCTACCGACTTCGTCCACGAAGTCAAAAAACTGGAGGCCGCCAAATGATCGCACTGCAGTCCAACTGCCTGATCTTCCAACTCAACAACGGCGAAAGCGTCCCCTGCTCGCCGGAGATGATTTCCGTCGAACTCATGGGCGATTCCGGCGGCCTGCTTGACCCCGAGGTGCTGCACCACGCCGCCGCGTCCGTCTTTCACTATTTCAAAAAGGAGCTGGCCCGCGAATCCGTCACCGTTGGCGAATTCGCCGGCGCGCTGGAAAGAGTGCTGCGCAAGCTTGGCCTCAACCTGCACGAGGATGAATTTCAAATGCGCTCCCCGGAGATGATTGAGACCGACCTCAGCCTGTTTGCGCATCAGTCCGGCGACAGCTTGGAACTCTTTTTTTTCCCGCGCCTGCGCGACGAGCTGCGCGCCCAGCTCCGCCAGTCGCCGCGCGTGTTGCGCTTCCGCGGATTGCGCGGCTGTGTCAAGCAGCTCGCCGGCGCGCAACGCTGGAGCGAGCGCTGCGAGAAAATGCAGGAACAGATCATCGGATATCTCCGCGAATGCCTCACCGCCGAACCGGAACAAAAAGACTGCGCGCTCGTCGTGGAGTAAATAGTTGTCGGTGGGACAAGCTCTGCGAGTCCCAAACCAAACCGGGATGGAGACTCGGGGAACGCGTCCCTCCGAAATAAATTATGAGCAAAACCCTTTTTGAAAAAATCATCGCGCGCGAGCTGCCGGCGGCGATTATTTATGAGGACGACCTTGTGCTCGCCTTCCGCGATATCAAGCCGGCCGCACCCGTGCATGTTTTGATCGTGCCGAAGCAGCTGATTCCACGCCTCGCCGAGGCGCAGGCGGACGACCAGAAGCTGCTCGGCCACCTGTTGCTCAAGGCTGCAGAAGTGGCAAAGCAGCTGGATTTGAAAGACGGCTACCGGCTGGTCATCAACAATGGCGCGGACGGCGGCGAAACCGTGCCGCACCTGCATGTCCACATTCTTGGCGGACGCCCTATGGCCTGGCCGCCGGGGTGAATTTTCAACTGCTGGTTGGCCCTCCGCTGGAACTGTTGTCGCGCTTGAACCTCTTTTTGAAAAATGCCACCACGGCGATCACGCCGATGATGACAAATTTCTTCGCGGCAATCAGGCCGACCAGCAGCAGCTTGAAAAATCCCGCCTTCGCCGCCACCGCCAAGACCCCACCCGCCACGAGCGCGGCGATGCCGTATTTCGCCACCTTGTCCACCTTTGGATCGAAGTCGGCGTAGCGGTTGCCCGCCCTGAAATCCACCATGCCGAGGATTTGCGGTGTCTGCGCGTCAATCTCGGCGAACTGGTCCACCGCCGCGATCGCGTTCAGTTCCAGCACGCCTTTGCGGCCCAACATGCGGATGCTATAATTCAGCGTGTCACCCTCCGCGCCTTCGAACTTCAGCTTTTTCGCCCAATAAAGTTTGTGAGTGGTGGCATCGTAATGCGGCGGCGCCGCCCAGCCGAGCAGCGTGATGGCCGGATAACCCTGTTCCTGCCGCGCCTTGTTGTTCTCCGCGATGCCCGCCTCCATTTTCTTGAGCAGGTCGTCGTAATTGATTTTGCCCGCGTCCTCATCCTTCACATAGCCGTCCTCGCTGTATTCGATCGTCACGACCCAGCAATTGGTGCTCAACGGCGTCATGCCCGCCGGGATCAGCAGGCCGAGCGGCTTGTTTGCCGACGGCGGATTGCCCCACAGCTTCACCAGCACCGTCTCGGCATCGTCCGGTCCTAGAAAATTGAATTCCTTCGGCACGGACAGTTTGGCGAGGCCGCCGCGCAGGTCAATGTCGCCCGTCTGATATTTCAAATTTTTTGCGAGCCGAACAATTTTGGCGACTTGCGCGAGCTCATTCGTGTCCTCCTGCGCCCGGACGAAGCCCGTCATTAACAGAAATCCGCCAAGGAACAGAAGGGCAAGTTTTGTATTCATGTATGGGGTTAAGGTTTTTGGGCCAGCATCTGAAAAAACGAATTCGTTTCTGGCCGCCGCCGGAATTTTGCAGAGGTGCGAAAACTTTGTCAATTCCTGTGCGGACGTCGCAGGGCCGCCGGATTAAATTCGCGCTGGGCGGAGTTTTCGTCCGGGCGCAATGCGCTGGGCGAATGTTTGCGGCGCGCGGCTGTGCCTTCCGATTTACGAATGTGTCGTCGTGAACTGTTGCTTCTCGCTTTTATCAAAAATTAGGAATGAACTGGTCGGCAGCACCAGCACCGGAACCATCGCCCAATAAATGGCCACCCGTAATTGCTCCAGCGTGACGTCACAACGGGGAAGAATAAAATAAATAAAAACCAACAACCAGCCCGGTCCCGAAATGCCGCCGATCAAACCCAGCGACGACCGGACGGTTTTGCTGGCGACGACGGGAAAAAATCGCGGCAGGATTTTCCAAATGACATAGACCGACAAAAGCGTCGTCACCACCGAAGCCAAGCCCGACAATCTCTCCTTGTAAGCAACATCCTTTGTAAATAAAAGCCAGGTGATGGCCAATGAATAAGAACCGAGAACACCGGCAAAAGCAAAACCGCCCCGTCTCCGCAATTGCGCTTTGTCCGGCCCGCCGGCCCTTTTGAATTCCCGCTTGAGCGTGAAAGCCGGTCCCATTTTCGCGACCGCAAGCGCGAAAGCCTTTTGTTCGTCCGATCCTGATTTCATTTGCTGCGCGATGTCCTCGCGCAAGTGGCTTTCCAGTTCATCCAGCGGCACGGGTGTTTGGATGCCGGCGGCGATCATCTGCCGCCGCCAATCGGCGATGGATTGTTCGAGGTTAAACATATTGTTCCTTTTTCAAGCCGGCCAGAACGGAGTGAACCAGCGACCATTGTTCGTGGTGCTTGGCCATCGCCGTTTTGCCGTCTTTTTTGAGCGTGTAATATTTTCGCTTTCGCCCGGTTTCGCTTTCACCCCAGCGCGACTTGATCAGGCCCCGATGCTCCATCCGGTGCAGTACCGGATAAAGCATCCCGTCCGTCCACTGTAGCTTCCCGTCGGAACGGGCCTTGACCTCTTGGATGATGGCGTAGCCGTAACTCTCGCCTTTCGCGAGGAGCGACAAAATCAGCGGCTCGGCCGAGGCCGCCACCAGTTCCTTTCGTATCATAGGGACACAATACATAGAGTGTATATGTATGTCAAGGGCAAAACCAGTTGAAAAGAAATTCGTGCCAATTCATCCGGTTCGTGGCTTCATTGAGGCATGAACATTCAAGTGGCGGTGCTCTGCGACGCGGCGACCGAGGACAACGGCAAGCTGAACCTGCTCGGCGCGTTCGACACGATCTTTGCGCCGCAACTGCCGGCCGTGCATCCACAGTGCGCCGTGGCGTTGCGGGTCACGTTCATGTCCGGCGAGGAGGGCCAGCGGCAGCTCAAGCTCAACTTCGTCAACGCGGACGGCCATGCCATCATGCCGCCCATTGAGATCCCCGTCGCGGTCGTGCTGCCGGACGATGTGCATTTCGTCACGCGCAATTTCATCATCAACATCCAGCAGTTGAAATTCGCCGAGGCGGGCTTGTATTCGGTGGATGTCCGCCTTGATGACAAATCGGAGGCGGGGATACCGCTCTCGATCAAGTTGGCCGCAAGCGCGGCGGCGTAGGCCGGTTCTTGCAGACCCCCCCGCCCGTCAGGAGCCTCGCCTCATTTTTTCCCGTGAAAAATTCTGTTAATTTTGTCTGAAACTTTCATAATCGCGTCATGAACGAACCAATTCTGCAACTTGATCTGCCCGGCATCAAAAAAGTCCGCAGCGGCAAAGTCCGCGAAGTCTTCGATCTCGGCGACCGCTTTCTGCTCGTCGCCAGCGACCGCATTTCCGCGTTTGATGTCATCATGCCCAACGGCATACCGCGCAAGGGCGAAGTCCTCACTCAGATTTCCCATTTCTGGTTCGAGAAATTTTCGTCGCTCGTGCCGAACCATCTGCTCGCCAAAGCGGATGATCCGCTGCCGAAAAATCTCCAGCCGTTCGCCGCGCAACTCGCGCGCCGCTCGATGATCGTCAAGAAGGCCAAGCCGCTCGCCATCGAGTGCATTGTGCGCGGCTATCTTTCCGGCAGCGGCTGGAAGGAATACAAGAAATCGCAGACCGTCTGCGGCATCAAATTGCCCGCCGGCCTGACGGAATCCGCCGAGCTGCCCGAACCGATTTTCACGCCGTCCACCAAGGCCGAGGCGGGTCACGACGAAAACATCTCCTTTGAGGAAGCCTGCAAGATCACCGGTACGGAACTCGCCACGCAGGCGCGCGACCTGAGCCTGATGATTTACAAAGCCGGACGTGATTACGCCCGCCAGCGCGGTATCATCATCGCCGACACGAAATTCGAGTTCGGCCTGTTCGAGGGCAAATTGATTTTGATTGATGAAGTGTTGACGCCCGATTCCTCGCGTTTCTGGCCGGCCGATCAGTACGCGCCCGGCAAAGGCCAGCCGAGCTTTGACAAGCAATTCGTCCGAGACTATCTCGAAACACTGACGTGGGATAAAACTCCGCCCGGCCCGAAACTGCCGGCCGATGTCGTCGCCAAAACCAGCGCGAAATATCTCGAAGCTTACGAAAAACTCACGGGCAAGCGGCTTTGATGAAGCAAGGAGAAAGGAGAAAGGAGAAAGCAGCAAGTATGCAATTCGAAGATCTCATGGCTTGGCAGAAAGCGCGAGAGTTGACGAATGGCATTTATCGGATTTGCAAGACCCCACCGCTGAAAAATGATTTTGGCCTGCGCGATCAGCTTCAACGTGCTGCTGTCTCGGCGATGACCAATCTCGCGGAAAGTTTTGAACGGGTTGCAAGGGCGAAAAACTGCAATTCTGGAACATCGCCCGCGCCTCGGCCGGCGAGGTGAAATCGTTGCTTTATGTCGTCCGCGACAATCAGCTCGCCGATGAGGCTTCGATTCAATCGTTGCAGGCTTTGGCCATCGAAGTCAGTGCTTTGACGCAAGGGCTAATGAATTCATTTTCAAAACAACGCGACGAACACTAGCTCCTTGCTGCTTTCTCCTTCATCCTTGCTCCATGAATGCGCTCGTCGAAGATTTTCTGCAATACCTGCGCCACGAGCGCGGGCAGTCGGACAACACGGCGAAAACCTATGCCGCACTGCTCGGCAAATTCACCGCGTGGGCGGCGAAGCAAAATCTCACCGACTGGAAAACGGTTGAGCTGAAACATCTCATGGCATTCCTGCGACACGAGCGCGCGCGTCCGCTTGCCGACGAGCCGAAGGAATCCACCAGGCGCTTGAGCGGCGAGAGCGTCTATCTGGAAATCGCGGCGCTGCGGGCGTTTTACAAGTTCGCCGAGAATGAAAAATTGCTGCCGGCGAACATCGCGGAAAATCTTTCGCTGCCGCGCCGGTGGCAACGGCTGCCGAAGGCTTTGAGCAACGACGAAATCAAAAAGCTGCTCGAACCGGAAAATCCCGAAACGCCGGAAAGTTTGTGCGACCAGGCGATTTTGGAACTCGCCTACGCTTCCGGCCTGCGGCTGTCGGAACTAAAAAATTTGCGACTGGAGCAGCTTCATCTCGACGCCGGCTTCGTCAACGTCATCGGCAAAGGCAACAAGGAACGCGTCGTGCCGGTGGGGCGGACGGCGGTTGAATCGTTGAATCGTTACATCGAGGTTGGCCGGCCCAAGCTCATCACGCCGAAATCGCCGGCGAATGTTTTTTTGACGAAGCGCGGCACGCCGTTTGCGGCGGTGACGCTGTGGCTGCATATCAAGAATCGCGTGCGCCGCGCCGGCGTGGAGCGGAACATGACGCCGCACATGCTGCGGCACAGCTTCGCGACGCATTTGCTGGAGCACGGTGCGGATTTGCGCGTGATTCAGGAACTGCTCGGCCACGCGAACATCAGCACGACGGAGATTTACACGCACGTCACGGGCAACCGGCTGCGGGAGATCCACCGGAGGTTCCACCCGCGGGCGTAACAACTAAAAAACTTGGCGCGCGAATGACGCAAAGAAAACACAGTTCAATTGTTTTCTTAATTTGTCTCCTTTTCGGCCTTCGCGCGACTCCGTTCCCGCCTCACTCAAAATCGTAGATGACGACTTTCTGGCAGGTGCGCTTGAAAACCTTCTCCACAAACTCAAGGTGCTGCGGGTGGACTTGATATTCATCCTGGGTTTTCTTGTCGGGAAAAACGAGGTTCAGCGCGACCTGATAGCTTTGATCCACAACCGGCCGGTGGCTGCCGGCCATTTTACCAACGTGAAAATGCAGCACGCCGGGAATCGCCTTCAGATATTTGTTGGCACCAGCGAGCAGTTCGTCCGCCGCGTCCGGTAGCGCCGGGTTGGTCCAGAAAATAACAACGTGTGAAAACATGAAATAATTGAACCACCAAGAGGCCAAGGCACAAAGAAAAATTTCTTTTTTCAAAACTTGGAGTCCGGGCGGCTTCGTGGTTATGCTTTTCAGCTCTATGAACAAAACCGCACTCCTGTTTGCCGGTCAAGGCGCGCAAGCCGTCGGCATGGGCAGGGAACTGGCCGAAAAATTTCCGTCCGCCGAGGCCTGGTTCGACCGCGCCAATACCGCGCTCGGCTACGACCTCGCCTGCATCTGTTTCAAAGGCCCGGAAGCCGATTTAACCAAGACCGAGAATGCACAACCGGGAATTTTTCTCGTGAGCTGGGTCGCGTTCCAACTGCTCAAAGAACACGCGCCAAATCTGAAGTTTGACGCGACGGCCGGCTTGTCGCTCGGTGAATTCACCGCGCTGACGGCGGCGGGCGCGATGAGTTTTGAGGACGGTTTGCGCGTCGTGCGGCAGCGCGGAAAATACATGCAGGAAGCGTGCGATGTGACCCAGGGCGGCATGGCGGCAATCATCGGGCTGGACGACGCGCCGACGCGCGAAGTTTGCTTGGAAGCTGGAGTTGTTCTCGCAAATCTGAATTGTCCCGGCCAGCTCGTGATTTCCGGCGCGGCGGAAAAGATCGCGAAAGCCTGCGAACTCGCCAAAGCAAAAGGCGCCAAACGTGCTCTGCCGCTGACCGTGGCGGGCGCGTATCACTCGCCGCTCATGGCCAGCGCGCAGCCAAAGTTAGGCGCGGAACTGGCTAGAGCGAATCTGGTTTCGCCCATCGTGCCGGTGATTTCCAACGTCACGGCGCTGGCGCATGGCATGCCGTCGGACATTTCCGCCAAGCTGGTTGAGCAGGTCTGTGCGTCGGTGCGCTGGGAGGAATCCATGCGTGCCTTGCTGGCACAGGGTTTTACGCGGTTCATCGAACTTGGGCCGGGCACGGCCTTGAGCGGCTTCATGAATCGCATTGATAAAACGGCGACGATGCTGAACGTCGCGGATGCGGCGAGTTTGGAAGCCACTGTTAAAGCACTTTCAAATTAGCCACAGATTTGCACGGATGACACGCGGAAGGAAAATTGCGCTTTGAAACCGTGTTCAATCTGTGTTTCATCTGTGGCTGAAAAATAATTTATGAGCCAGCTTGCCAATCAAATTGCCGTTGTCACCGGGGCGGGCCGCGGAATCGGTCGCGCCATTGCGTTGAAATTCGCCAATGAAGGCGCGGATGTCGTTGTCGTTTCGCGCACGCAGGAAAATTCCGAAAAGGTCGCGGCGGAAATCCGCGCGCTCGGCCGCAAGGCGTGGGCGCACACCGTGGATGTGGCGGACGCCGTCGCCGTCAGCGCCGCCGCGGAGAAAATACTCACCGAAGCCGGCAAGGTGGACATTCTCGTCAACAACGCCGGCGTGACCCGCGATGGTCTGGTGATGCGCATGAGCGACGCGGACTGGGACACCGTGCTGGACACGAATCTCAAGGGCGCATTTCTGTTCACGAAGGCGTTTTCACGTGCTTTTGCCAAACAGCGTTCCGGTCGCATCATCAATATTTCGTCGGTGATCGGCCTCATCGGCAACCCGGGGCAGAGCAACTACGCGGCGAGCAAGGCGGGTTTGATTGGATTCACGCAGTCGGTGGCACGGGAATTCGCGTCGCGCGGTATCACGGTCAATGTCATTGCGCCGGGGTTCATCGAGACGGACATGACGTCGGAGCTGAACGCGGAGCTGAAGGCGAACATTTTGAAACAAATCCCGATGGGCCGGTTCGGCGCGGCGGAGGACATTGCGGACGCCGCGTTGTTTCTCGCCAGCGCGTCGGCCCGCTATGTGACCGGACAGGTTTTGACGGTGGACGGCGGGATGGTGATGTGACGGCATTAAATCGTGAACGGGCCAACGGTTCAGTCGTTCAACCACTTAACGCGCGGAAAAAATTCAGAATTCAGGACTTGAACGGGCAGGACATTCATGGCATAAAGACTTCACAAATTATGGCAGACAAACCAATTGACCAACGGGTAAAAGACATCATCGTCGAACAACTGGGCGTGAAGGCGGATCAGGTAACGCCGGAGGCCAAGTTCATCGAAGACCTCGGCGCGGATTCGCTCGACACGGTTGAGTTGATCATGGCGCTGGAAGAGGAATTCGGCGTCGAAGTGCCGGACGAACAGGCGGAAAAGCTCCTGACCGTAGGCGACGTCACCAAATACATCGAAGATCACCAAAAATAGTTGCGACTTTCCGCGCTTCTGGGCAGTTTGGCTGGACTAGCTCAAACTGCCCTTTTCAATTTATGGCAATCAATGCATCAGACCGCCGGGTGGTCATCACCGGCCTTGGCGTGGTCACGCCGCTCGGATACGAACTGGATGTTTTCTGGAAAAACCTGATCGCCGGCCAATGCGGCATTGAGCGGATCACCGCCTTTGACCCCGCGCCGTTCGCCACGCAAATCGCCGGCCAGGTGAAGGATTTTGATCTGGCACCCGCGTTTCCGTCGCCGAAGGAAATCCGCCGCACGGACCGGTATTCGCAGTTCGGGGTTTACGCCGGGTATCAGGCCCTGCGCGATTCCGGCCTGGAACTCGACAAGGAAAATCGCGATGAAATCGGCGTCATCATCGGCTCCGGCATCGGCGGCTTGGCGACGACCATTGAACAACACAAGGTTTTGCTGGATCGCGGTCCGAGCCGGCTCTCGCCGTTCATGATTCCCATGCTCATCAGCAACATGGCCTCCGGCCTGTTCTCGATGTACAACAATTTACGCGGCCCGAATTTCGCCACCTGCTCCGCGTGTGCGACCGCGAATCACGCCATCGGCGAAGCCTGGCGCTCCATCAAAATGGGCGACGCCCAGGTGATGTTCGCCGGCGGCGCGGAGGCGGCCATCGTGTCCGTCGGCATCGGCGGCTTTTGCGCGATGAAAGCCATGAGCACCCGCAATGAAGATCCGAAACACGCGTCGCGTCCGTTCGACAAGGACCGCGACGGCTTCGTCATGGGCGAAGGCGCGGGCGTCATCGTGCTGGAGGAGCTGGAACATGCCAGGAAACGCGGCGCGAGAATTTATTGCGAAGTGGCCGGCTACGGCAACACCGCCGACGCCTATCATCTGACCGCCCCGTCGCCCAACGGCGAAGGGGCGGCGCGCTGCATGAAGATGGCTTTGCGCACCGGCGGATTGAACATCGAAGATATTTCCTACATCAACGCCCACGGCACCTCCACGCCGCAGGGCGACATCTGCGAAACGCAGGCCATCAAGACCGTTTTCGGTGAACGTGCAAAAAAAATCGCCGTCAGCTCCACCAAGGGCGCGACCGGCCACATGCTCGGCGCCGCCGGCGCGGTGGAAATGACCGCCTGCGTCCTCGCCATCAAGCACGGCATCGTTCCACCCACCATCAACCTGCAGACGCCCGACGCGGAATGCGATCTGGACTATGTGCCCAACATCGCGCGCGAAATGAAGGTGAACGCCATCGTCAACAACTCGTTCGGCTTCGGCGGCCACAACTCGACGATTGCGGCGAAAAGGTTTGACGGTTGAGGCGGTCAGCGGCCTGCAGTGCTCGCGTCAGGCGATTTTCTCCCAGACCTTGATTTCGGGGAAGGCGGTGCAGAGATCATTCATCTGCGGCAGTAATGCAGCGATGTGTGTGGATTTCAAATGCGCGTCGAGGTGCGCCTGGCGCGTCCAGTTTTCGTGGAAGAGAAATTTCGCCGGGTCTTCGGGCGAAACGTGCAGGTCGTAATTGATGCAGCCCGCCTCCCGGCGCGTCGGTGCGACGAGACCGGTCAAGGCCTTTTTCAATTCCGCTTCCTTGCCCGGCCGGGCTTGAAACGTGGCGACGACGGTGATGGTTTTCATTTTTCAGCCCAACGATTCCAAAATCTTTTCCGCCGCTGCGCGCGGATTTTCCGCCGCGTAAATCGGCCGGCCGATCACCAGCCAGTTGGCACCCGCTTGAATCGCCTCCTTCGGCGTAAGCGTGCGTTTCTGGTCGTCGGCCTTTTCCGCGCCGGTGCGGATGCCGGGGGTGATCAGCTGCATCGCCGGCGGAATCGTCTGGCGCAGCTTCACCACTTCCTGCGGCGAACAGACCAGCCCGCGCAGGCCGGCCTTCATGGCGACCGTTGCGAGCCGGCGCACCTGGTATTCGACGTTCACATCCAAACCGATTTCCCGCAACGCGGCGGTGTCCAGACTGGTCAAGACCGTGACGCCAAGCACTAGCGGCGGGATGCGGCCCAGTTTCCACGCAACTTCCTCGGCGGCCTGTTCCGCCGCCTTGAGCATTTCAAAGCCACCGCTGGTGTGGACGGTGAGCATCTGCACGTCCAATTGCACCGCAGCCGTGACGGATTTGGCGACGGTGTTCGGGATGTCGTGGAATTTCAGGTCGAGAAAAACGCTCGCACCGGTCGCGCGGATTTTCTTCACAATGTCCGGCCCGGCGCAGGTGAACAGTTCGCTGCCGATCTTGAACGCGCCGACCGCGGGCGCGATTTGTTCCGCGAGCTTCAAGGCCTGTTCCGCCGTCGGCACATCAAGCGCGGCGATGATTGGATTTCGCATGAAATGAATATCAAATGCCCGACACCAGAACGAAAGTCTAAAAAGCTATGGGCCAACTAAGATGTCTCCGGCGGCCCTTGATTAAAATTAACCTTGACGAGAAGTGCCGGGCGTGGGGCAATGTCACCATGAGCTTTCTGAAAGGCAGATTTGTTGCTCTTCTCGGGATTCTGGCTTCCACAACGTTTCATCCGATTTCAACCTGGAGCGCCACAATCCGTGATGACGTGCCGGACAGCAGCTATCTGGCCCTCGGGGCCAGCTCGGCATACGCGGCGGTCGGATTATTTGTCAACAGCTGGGGCTACACTGGCTGTGGAACACTGATCGCGCCGGACTGGGTGCTGACCGCCGCCCACATGTTGACGGCTGCCAGTTCGGGGACTTTCACTATTGATGGAACTTCCTATGCCTCTGATGCGCTGATTACCGATCCTGGCTGGACCGGCAATGCACTAAACGGAAATGATTTTGGCCTGGTGCATCTCAGTTCATCCGTCTCCAGTGTGGCTCCGGTGATGCTCTACACGGGGTCGGCGGAATTCGGACAGGTTGCAACTTATGTCGGCTACGGCTACACGGGAACCGGTCTGACGGGCTGGAAAACGCTCGACAACCAGAAGCGTGGATTTCAAAACGTCATTGATGGCGACTTCGGCAAACCGTCTCTCTTGTTGGGCAGCGATTTTGACAATCCGAACTCGACCGCGAACAACGTTTGGGGCGACGCAACGCCGCTGCCGCTCGAAGGCTGTGCCGCGCCGGGCGACAGCGGAGGCGGCCTGTTTATTTCCGTTGATTCGCAAACCTATCTGGCCGGTGTGATTTCCTTTGTCGCTTCAACCGGAGGCGCTAACAATTCTGTCTATGGCAACTTGACCGGGGCGGGGCGCGTTTCAGCTGTCATGCCTTGGATCACCGGCACGGTGCCGGAACCGTCAACACCGATGCTGCTGGCCGGAACCGGTCTTGTCTGGTTCGTTGGCCGGCGGTGCCGGAATAAATAGCCGGGAAGAAGTCAAATTGGACGCGTTCCGGTTTTGCCCAGGTGTCATTGCATCGCATCTCAACCATTCGGCGCGTGTTTTGACTTTCAAATCCTCATCCTCTAGCCTCCGCATATGAAAATTATCCGTCACACCGACAAGAATTTTTCCGCCAGGCTTCGCGAAACCGCCGCCGACTCCAGTTTGTTCGACGCTGAAATTGAGTCGCGCACCAAGGCGATTCTCCACGACGTTTTTGTGCGTGGCGACGATGCGGTGTTGGACTTCACGGAAAAATTTGACGGCGCGAAACTCACCGCCGAGCAGCTTGCCGTCACGTCAGCGGAATTATTCAACGCCTCGCTGGCTGCCGATGAATCATTGCGCGCCGCAGTGGCGGAAGCCGAACGAAACATCGCCGGCTTTGCCAAAAAATCCAAGCGCAAGGACTGGTCCGGAACAAATTCCCACGGCGCAAGCGTTGGCGAAAAGTTTGATCCGTTCCAGCGCGTCGGAATCTACATTCCCGGCGGGACCGCCCCACTCGTTTCGACCGCGCTGATGACCATCACGCTCGCCAAGGTTGCGGGCTGCCCAGAAATCGTCGTGACCACGCCGTGCGGCAAGGACGGTTCCATCAATCCGGCGATTCTCTTCGCCGCGCGCACTGCGGGAGCAACCGAGATTTACCGCGTCGGCGGAGCGCAGGCGATTGCGGCGCTGGCTTACGGCACGAAAACAATTCGTCGCGTGCAGAAAATATTTGGCCCCGGCAACGCCTATGTCAGCATGGCCAAGCGGCTGTTGGTCGGGCGCGTGGCGATTGATTTGCTCGCCGGGCCGAGCGATTTGCTCGTGTTGGCCGATGACACCGCGGATCCGAAGTTCGCCGCCGCCGACCTGCTCGCACAGGCCGAGCACGGTTCCGGCCACGAACGCGTCTGGCTCGTGACGACTTCCGCAAAAATTCTCAAGGCGGTTGAAAAGGAAATTTCCAAACAGTTGCCCAAACTCGCGCGACGCGAATTTATCCAGCGCGTGCTGGACCGCAATACCTGGCTTATTCAAGTGGCCGGCCTCGCTGAGGCCGTGGCGCTGGCAAACCAGCTCGCACCGGAGCATTGCGAAGTCATCACGCGCGACGCGCGGCGCGTGAGCGGCGGCATCGTGACGGCGGGTGCGATTTTTCTGGGCAACTGGTCGCCGACGGTGCTAGGTGATTACGTCGCCGGGCCGAGCCACGTGCTGCCGACCGACGGCGCGGGCGCGTCGTTCGCCGGGCTGACGGTGGATCAATTCCAGCGCCGCACGAGCGTGGTGGAATACAACCGCGCGTCGCTGGAAAAGGCGCTGAAGTCGGTGAAAATCTTTGCGGAACTCGAAGGCCTCAGCGCGCACGGGAAAAGCGCGGAAGTACGGAAATAAAATTTCCAGCAGCCGGTTGACAGGCTGTCACCTATAGATTACACTTAAAATGCTTGAGCAGGAAATCAAGAAGCTGGAGCTTCAGAACGACTCGTCCCGTTTGACGAGTGGTTTGATTCCCTGCGCGATCTGCGGATGCGGGCGGCGGTGGACGCGCGCCTGACCCGCGTGCGCGCCGGAAATTTCGGCGATTGCAAATCCGTGGGCGGCGGCGTGTTTGAGCTGCGGATCAGCTTTGGGCCGGGACTCCGCGTTTATTACGGATTGCACGGACGGCAGGTGGTGGTGCTGGTGGGCGGCGGCGACAAACGCAGCCAGGCGCGCGACATCCGCCGCGCGCAAGAACTGTGGCAACAATTTACAAAATATGCGTCTTAAAAATTACAAGGCTGACTTGCTGAAACGGCTGGAAGATCCCCGTTACGCGGCCGAATATCTCGCGCAGGTGCTGGCGGAAAAAGACAGCGCGGCGTTCCTGATCGCGCTCAAAGACGTGGTCGAGGCGGGTGGCGGCGTGGGCAATCTGGCCGGGCGCGTTGGACTCAAGCGCCCCAGCCTTTACAAGATTCTTTCCAAGAACGGAAATCCGACTTTGGAAACCTTGCAGGAAATTTTAATGCCGCTGGGCTTGCGCGTTTCGGTGGCCTTGGACAAGGCGGCTTGAACGCCACACTCAAGCCGGTGCTGAAGTGGGTGAAAAATTCGCCGAACTCGAAGGCCTCGGCGCGCATGGGAAAAGTGCGGAGATTAGAAAATAAGCCAGAATCGTAACGGAAAAAATGAATTTACTGTCTACATTTAAAGTCTTGCAGGACGAAGTTGCTGCTTTGCGAAATTTGGTTCGTGAAGCGATTTCTCAAAATCCTGATGCAGAACAGCTCTATAAAGGATGCGCAATAATGTATAGTTCGATAATTGAAGCTCCGCCATTCTTATTCATTGGGATTAACCCGGGTGCTGGTCGTTACAATGAGACTGGAAAGAAAATTGAAGACGATGCTTGGAACCATGTGATGGGTTTGAATATACAAACGCATTGGGGGCAATTATGACTATACTTTAGCAAAGCAAACCAGAACCTTGTTCGAGTATGCTGGAATGCTTCATTGCCTTGAAAAATCCGTTAAGACAAATGTTTATTATTTTGCGACTAAAAATGAACCCGAACTTTGGGAGTTATTTTCTTTGCTCGGAGCTGACATCAACAGGCAGTTTCATGAACATGCATTTAAGTAGACGCGACAAATGATCGAAATGATTAAGCCGCAGGTCATCATTTGCGAAGGTATGCAATCCTTTAACCAGTTGTCGGAGATTTATAATGTTTCTCAAAATAGCAAAGGTAGTTACGGATATTTGGAATTGCCCGATAAAACGCCGGTTGTTGGATATTCTAGGCGATACAGCAATATAAAAGACAAGGCAATCGTAGCTGACTATTTGAAATTATCACAATGGCCAATCCGCAATCCTTAATCCGTCCGCTCGTCCGCGACTTGCACGCCTATGTGCCGGGCGAGCAGCCGAAGATCAAAGGGTTGATCAAGCTCAACACGAACGAGAATCCGTATCCGCCGTCGCCGCGCGTGCGTGCGGCGGTCCGGGCGGCGGTGGACGGGCGGCTGCGGCTGTATCCGAACCCGACGGCGCAGGTTTTGCGCGAAAAACTGGCGAAGCTGCATGGCTGCAAGGCGGAGAACATCATCATCGGCAACGGCTCGGATGAGGTGCTGGCGCTGGCGGTGCGGGGCTTTGTGGAGCCGGCAGGGACGGCGCAGCGCGATGACCCTACCACGCTGGTGCAATATTTCACGCCGAGTTATTCGCTGTATCCGGTGCTGGCGGATATTCATGGCGCGGCGAAAAATGCCGTGCCGCTTAAAGCGGATTTTAGTTTGCCTGGCGTCGGTGAATTGAAGCGCGGCAAGCAGTGGAACTTCAAAGCGGCGCTGACATTTGTGACGACGCCGAATGCACCGAGCGGGCGCGGTTACAAGACGGCGGAACTGGAAAAGCTGTGTCGCGCACAAAACGGCGTGGTGATTTTGGACGAGGCGTATGTGGATTTCGCCAATGAAAACGCGTTGAAACTGGCGTTCAAATTTCCGCACGTTCTCGTGGCGCGGACTTTTTCCAAAGCCTATTCGCTGTGCTTTCAGCGTGTCGGTTATTTCGTCGGACATCCCGAACTGATCGCGGCACTGGACAAGATTCGCGACAGCTACAACGTGAACGGCCTCGGTCAGATTGCTGCGACCGCGACGCTGGACGATTTGAAATACTACCGCGCGAATTTCAAAAAAATCATTGCAACACGCGAAGGGTTGAGCCGCGAACTGACGACGCTCGGCTTCCGCGTGCTGCCGAGCCAGGCGAATTTTATTTTGACAGAGCCGCCAAAATATCCGGCGCAGGAGTGGTTGCAGAAGCTGCGGGCCCGGAAAATTCTTGTGCGCTGGTTCAGCGAGCCGGAGGTGAAGGATTTTGTGCGCATCACCATCGGCACGCGGGCGGAAGCGGCGGCCCTGGTCGCGGCGGCAAAAATTATTTCCCAATAACATTTTCGGCGGAGGCTTGCCCCGCCAATTTTCCTGGAAAACCTTTTCTTTGCCGCCCGGCCCGGTTTCTGCTAAAAGCCGGTGTGTATTTGGAATACTACGGACTGAAACAGGCGCCGTTCGACATCACGCCGAACCCGCGCTTTCTTTTCCATAGCACCAAGCATCGCGAGGCGTTCAACCACATGCTCTACGGCATCCGCGAGCGGAAGGGTTTTGTGCAGCTCACGGGCGAGGTCGGCGCGGGCAAGACGACGTTGTGCCGCGCACTGCTGGAGCAGTTGGACGCGCATTTTTCGACGGCGCTCATCCTGAACCCGGTATTGAGCGCGGATGAATTGATGAAGGCCATCGCGACGGAGTTCGGGTTGAACGTAAAGGGCTTGGACCGGCTGGAAACGGTTTCGGCCATCGGCGAATTTTTGCTCAAGCAGATCGAGCTTGGCAAAGAGACGGTGCTGATCATTGACGAGGCTCAAAACCTGACCGAGGACCTGCTGGAACAGGTCCGCCTGCTCTCCAACATCGAAACGGACGACCGGAAGCTGCTGCAGATCGTCTTGATGGGGCAGCCCGAATTGCGCGAGCGGCTGAACAGCCATCGTCTGCGCCAGTTGCGCCAGCGCATCACGGTGCGGTTTCATCTCCAGCCGCTCACGCGGGTCGAAGTGGCCCAGTATATCCAACACCGGCTTCAGGTTTCGGGTTCCAAGGGCGTTCCTTTTTTCACGCGGCCGGCGGTCTGGCGCGTTTTCAACTACAGCGGCGGCATCCCGCGCCTGGTCAATGCGGTCTGCGACAAGGCGCTGCTCGCGAGCTTTGTCCAGCGCAGCGACCGCATCACCTACGCAATGGTGGGCCGCGCCATCCGGGAATTGGAAGGGAAAATTTACGCATGAGCCTCATCAACGACGCGCTGAAACGCGCAAAGAACGCCCAAAGGGAAAATCTCCCGTCCAGCGTTTCGCCACTGCGGCCCGTTGAAACCCAGCGCCGGGAACGGGACTTCGGCTGGACCCTGCCCGTCGCAGTTATTTTATTGATCGTCGTCGCCGTCTTTTTCATCGCGCTGTCCACGACCCGGCCCGCGGCAAAAAATGTTCTCGCCGTCCCGGTACCGATCCGGAGCCAGGCGGTTGAAACTGTTGCCGTGCCAGCACCGAATCCGCCCGCACTCGCTGCATCCGCGCCCGTCACCCCGCCGCCCGTGGTGATCAGCCCCGCCGTCATCAACAAGCAGGTGCCCCAACCGCCCCGGATTCAAGCCATCGCCTATGACCTGGTCAATCCGTGGGCGATCGTCAGCGGCAAAACGGTTTATGTTGGCGATTTGGTGGATGGGATGCGCGTGACGGCCATTTCGCGCAACGCCGTCACGCTGGCCGGCAAAGGCCGCACCAACCAGCTTGCCTTTGGCCGGCAATAAACTGCCGCCCATCTTCACGTGCGTATCCTTAAAAAATATTTTGCCGATTCGCCCGCTACCCTGCGCGTTGCGCCGTTCCTAGTTTTTCTCGCGCTCACCGCGTGCCAGAGAAAATTCGGCACCGCCTCGGCCTATTGGTTTTATTTCGCCAAAACCATGACCGGAGCGTGGCTGGTCTGGGAAGTGCGCCCGTTCGTTTCAGAAATGCGCTGGGCAGTTTCCTGGGAGGCCGTTGTGACTGGCGTCGCTATTTTTGCGGTCTGGGTCGGGCTTGATTCGTTTTACCCGCACTTGATGAAGGGCGGTGCCGGGTGGAATCCGCACGCGCAGTTCGGCGAAAATTCCGCGCTCGCCTGGCTGATGATCGGAACACGGATGCTGGGTTCCACTTTCATCGTTCCGCCGCTTGAAGAAGTCTTTTACCGCTCGTTTCTCTATCGCTACATCGCGAACCAGAATTTTCTCGCCGTGCCCTTGAACAAATTTTTGCCGTGGCCGTTTTTGGCGACAGCGGTCGTCTTCGGTTTTTCGCACAACGAATGGCTGGCGGGCATTTTGTGCGGCGCGGCTTTTCAAGGGCTGGTCCTCCACAAAAACCGGCTGGGGGACGCAATGACGGCACATGCCATCACCAATTTTCTGCTCGGAGCGTGGATCGTCTGGCGCGGGGCGTGGCACTTTTGGTGAAGTACCGGTTACTTCAACTCGATTTTTATGCCGTTGCGCTCGAGCGTGCTGCCTTCCTGGGCGGCCAGATTGGCGAGCGCCTGATTGTAGTTGGCCTGTGCGCGGATTTCCTGCGAACGTGCCGCGGTAAGATTGTTCTGGAGCTGCAGCACGGTGAAGGTGGTGCTTTTGCCCACGGCATACTTGGCCTGCTCGGCATCCAGCGCAGTCTGGGCGTAAATGCTCGCCTGCTGCGTGGCCTGCACGCTTTCGTAGTCCGACTGCGCCTGCTTGACCGCGTTGTCAATGTCCACCATGACATTTTGCTCCAGTTGTTTCAGTTGCAACAGCAGTTGCTTCAGCGTCACTTTGCCGGCCTTGTAAGTGTTGCGCGCACCGACATTGCTCAACGGCATGGAAAGTTGCGCGCCATAACTCCAGAACGGCTGGTTGGCCTGGTTAAACTGGTTGAACGTGTCGCCAAAATTCCCGCCCGAGCCGTTGTAACCGTAGGAACCGACCAAGTCCAGCGACGGGTAAAGCTGGTTGTAGGAGAATTTCAACTGGATGCCCTGTTCCGCAACATTGAGCCGGGCCTGAAGCAGATCGGGCCGCTCGGTCATGCCCTTGTTCCAACTGTCCTGCAAGTCGAACAATTGCAGCGTCGCGGCGAGCGTCGCGGTCGGCTGGATCATTATGTCATGCCATTGCGGATAATTATCGGTCAGCAGATTTTTCAGGGCGTTCTCATCAATGGACAGGGTGTTTTCCGCCGCGATCAAATTTGCCTTGCTGGTGGCCACCTGCGCCTCGTCCTGTTCAATCGTCCCGCCGCGTTCGGCGAGGACTTTGATTTGCACGCGCTGCCGGTCCTGATCCAACTGCGTCTGCGCCAGCTCCAGCGCCTCCTGCTGCACCTTCACGTTCTCCTGCGCGAAAATCAATTCGTAATAAGCATTCTCGACGGCGGTGACGCTGGTGATGATCTGCTGGCGCACGCCCTGTTCGGAATATTGCAGCCGGTTCTTGGCGACGCGGACATTCAGCCGGGTCTGGTCAATCCAGAAATTTTTCAGCAGCGGCTGGGTGAGCGTCAGCGCGCCCACCTGGCCAGAGGAGCTTTGGAACGGGAAAGAATTGGTGATTCCGGACTTGTCGCCCTTGGTGCTCGAGACATTCCCGCCCAAATTATACATCGTTCCCCACCCCGGCAACGTACCGTTGAAACTCGAACTAAAACTGTCCTCGTTGTATGCCGAACCGGTTATGACCTGGCCGTTTTGGAACGTGCCGCCGCTTTCGCTGTAACTGTGCGTGCCGGAAAAGTTGAAGGTCGGATCGTAACCGCCGTAGTTCGCGTTCAGGTTGTAGAGCGAAATTTGGGGATTGTAGCGCTGGATCTGCAGGTCGAGGTTGTGCTGCATCGCCTCCGCAATGCAGTCGGCCAGCGACATCGCGCGCGTCGCGCCCGCATTGGTATTCGTCTGTGCGGCACCCGTGAAAACGGCCAGAGACAAGACTGATACAAGGCTGAAAACTTTCATGGTGCTGTGATTTTGCAGGTTTCGTGCGTGTTCGTCAAACTTAAGACGCCGCCCGGCGGACCGAGGTAACCATTTGGTTAATTAGCCGGCCCGTCCGTCAAATAAACCCCGCCGGGCGCTTAAAGTTGCGGCCCGGCCTTATTTCGCCGCCGCCGGAACTTCCGTGACCTGCGCATTGCTTTCGAGGAACGCGAGCACCTTTTCGTGCGTAATCTGGTCGTAAAGCTCGTTGATGCCATTGCGCTTCTGCAGGTCCTTGATGAACTTGTCCGGCGGAATCTGATACGCCGCCGACAGCGACTGGATGCGCTGCAGCACCTCCTCCTGCGAAACTTGGATGCCTTCCTTCTCCGCGATGCGCTGGACCAAAAAGGCGACCTTCACCCGTTCTTTGGCGGTGTTGGCGGCGGAGGAATAAATCTCGTCCTTCTGCTTCTCGATCTGCTCGCGCGCCACGCCGCGCTTGGTGTTTTCCTGGACGATGTTGTAAACGACATTCTTCGTCTCGTTAGCGACCGCCGATTCCGGCAGGTCAAAACTGGCCTGGGCCAGCAGCGCACCGATGAGCTGGCCGCGGACCGCCTTGGCCTGCGAATATTTCAGCTCGTTCTCCAGATCCACCCGGACGCCCGCGCGGAGCTTCTCCAGATTTTCCGCGCCGTAATTCTTCGCCAGCGCGTCGTCCAGCGGCGGGATGACTTTTTCCTTCACCTCAACCACCTCGACTTCATAAACGCCCTTTTTCCCGGCCAGCTCCTTCGTCACGAAATCAGCCGGGAAATCCACATTGACCGTGCGCTGGTCGCCGGCCTTGGTGCCGATGAGCTGCTCGGCGAATCCGGTGATGAACGAGCCGGGCGTGATCTCCACCCAGAAATTTTTCTGCTCCGTCAACCCCTTCGCCGTCGGCGCGATCTCGGTGAGCGGCTGGCCGTCGGCGGTGCCGGTATAATTGACCACGGCGACGTCGCCCATCTGCAGCGGGCGCGCGGCGGTCTCAAATTTCGCGTGCTGCTGCGCCAGCAGGTTCAGCGCGCGTTCCACGTCCTCGTCCGTGACCGACTTGACTTCGCGCTTGACCGGCAAACCCTTGTATTCCGGCAGTTGGAACTCCGGCGCCGTCTCGATGGTCGCGGCGAACTGCAGCGGCTGGCCGCGGCCGAACTGGATCTCCTCGATGTCCGGCGGGCTGATCGCGGAAATTTTATTTTCCTCCAGCGCCTTGCGATAGGCCTCGCCGATGAGCTTGCGCTTGGCGTCATCCTGGATGTCCGCCTCATATTTTTTGATCACGATGGCGCGTGGTGCCTTGCCGGGCCGGAAGCCGGGCAGCGACGCCTGCTTCTGATAGTCCTTCGTGATGGCGTCGAAGACCTCGTCCACGGCCTTCGCGTCCAATTCCACCCGCAACAATTTCCTGCAGGGCGCCAGATTTTCAACGGTGATGTTCACAATAATTCTCGTTTAACGAGCTGTGCAGCATAGTTGAAACGGGTGGATTCCGTCAACGGTTTTGATGGTGTGTTCGGGGCATTTCGGCTTTGATGGTGGCGAATGAAGCAAACGCTTTTCATCACCGGCACGGACACCGGCGTCGGCAAAACCATGTTGACCGCGCTGCTGACGCGGTTTCTGCGCGAACGTGGCGTCCAGGCGGCGGCGCTCAAACCCGTCTGCTCCGGCGGTCGCGACGACGCCCGCACCTTGCGTGCCGCCATGAACAGCGCGCTCACGCTTGACGAAATCAATCCCTGGCATTTTCGGGCGGCCATCGCGCCCGCGTTGGCCGCCAGGCTCGAACACAAATCCGTGAGGCTCGCGCCCGTTGTCGCGCACATTCGCGCGATGCAAAGGCGTTTTGACGTGGTGCTGGTGGAGGGCGCGGGCGGCCTTTTGAGCCCACTCGGCCAAAATTTCAATTCCCGCGATTTGATTGCCGACTTGCCGGCAAGGCCGGTCATCGTCGTGGCCAACCGGCTGGGTGCCGTGAACCACGTCTTGCTTACACTCGAAGCCCTGCCCAAAAATCTGCGGGCGGAAGCGCGCGTCGTTTTGATGTCGCCGCCGAAGCCGGACGCCGCCACCAAAACCAATGCGGGCCTGCTGGCGGAATTTTTTGGTGCGGAAAAAATCTTCCCGGTACCGTGGTTCGGAAAGCGTGTTGTCTTGGCGGAAGCGCTGAAGACTCCGCGCTTGCGGCGAACGCTTAAAAAAATGATGGTTTGAACGCCTGATCCCGGCGCAATACCGGAACATTTTTCACGCAAAAAGGCTTGGCATTTTTGCTTGTGGCGAATAATAATTTGGCCGGCAGGAATTGGTTCGACCTCCTGCCATTGGCCGCTTCGGTTCCTCACGGCCAAGTCACCGTCGCAATTTTATGGGTGGACTCTATCTTTTTGCCGCTGCGGGAACCGCTGCCAACAAGGCGGAACTCGTTTATGTCTGGGAACAGGCGACGCCGGAAGCCAAGGCGATCATCGTCTGCCTCATCTTTTTTTCCATCGTTGCCTGGTCGGTGATGGTCTCGAAGGCGATTCAAATGCGCCGCGCGCGGAAGTTGAATTACTACTTCGACCAGGAATTCCATGCGCAGAAGAAAGTATTGGAAATGTTCGACCGCAAGCTGCAGGTGGAAGGCTGCCCGCTTTACATGGTTTACCAGGCCGGCTGCACGGCGCTCGATGCGCGGCTGCGCGGACCGGGCGGCGAACGGAGCAAACAGCAGGTCTCGCTAAAAAACATGGAGCACGTCAAGCGGGCGATGGAAAATGTCGTCGCGCAGGAATCCCTGAAACTGGAATCCGGCCTGATTCTGCTGGCGATCGCCGTGAGCGGCGCGCCGTTCATCGGCCTGCTCGGCACGGTCTGGGGCGTGATGAGCACGTTTGCCGGCATCGCCCAGCAGGGCAGCGCGACGATGGCCGCGATGGCACCGGGCGTGTCCGCCGCGCTCATCACCACGGTCGCCGGACTGCTCGTGGCGATTCCCTCGATGTTCAGCTATAATTGGCTCGTGCATAATCTCCGCGTGTTCACCGTCGGTCTCGACAATTTTGCGCAGGAACTCGTGTCTAAAATGGAAACGGAGTTTCTCGCGGAAGAATGATTTTTGCGCCATGAGACGATTTTCCCAGCGCGGTCAGATGGTGACGTTGAGCGAAATCAACATCACGCCGCTGCTGGATCTCGCCTTCGTGCTGCTCATCATCTTCGTCATCACCACGCCGCTGCTGGAAAAGAGCATGGATTTGAAGCTGCCGCGCGGCGGCCAGACGGAAAAAAAACTGGAGAAGCGCGACATTGCCAACGTCGAGATCTCCAGCACCGGCGTCTTTGCACTGGACAAACGGCGGTTGCAGCTGCCGCAGATGATCGCCCAGCTGACCGGCGAGTTCCGGGCAAACCCGAACCTGGTCGTTTATATCCGCGCCGACAAGGACAGCCGCTACGACCTCGTGGCGCAGGTGATTGATGGTTGTCAGAAAAATGGCATCACCCGCTATTCACTACGCACGGAACCGGCACCCAAATGAACCGGCTGCAAAAAAAATGCGTCATTGCGACGGCGGGTTTCCACCTGCTGCTGCTGGTGATTTTATTTGTCGGTCCGGCATTTTTCTGGCCGCGGGAAAAGCCGGACGACACGCCGGTGCTCGACATGATTCCGGCCAATCTGGTTGACGCCGCCAGCACCGGCGTCAGCAGCGCCCGCCCGCCGCCGCCCGCCCCGGCAGTGGTCACGCCGCCGCAACCGACCCCGCCCGAGCCAACGCCGACCCCCGTGACGCCAGTGGTCACGTCGCCCGCGCCCGCGCCGACGCTCACCGAACGGATGGAGAAATTTTTCACGCCGGAGCCGGTCAAGCCGGATTTGACGCCCATCGACAAACCGAGCCCGGTTCAGCCGCACACGCCAAAAATCAATTTACAGCTGACGACACACATGGTGCCGAAAAATGCTTCTGCGCCGGACAATCCGACGCCCGACAATTCCAAGGCGATCAAGTCTGCGCTCCGGGCTTTGCGTGCGGATTTATCTTCCAGCACCACGATTGAGATGCCGGGCAACAGCAGCATGGCGGCGGCGAATTACGCGCAGGTCGTCAAGAGCGTTTACGAACAGGCGTGGACCCCGCCGGATGAAACCGTGAGCGACGACGCGAACATCAAGGTGCGCGTGACCATCGCCAGCGACGGCACGGTGATTTCCGCGCATGTCATTATGCCATCAGGCGACGCCAGCGTGGACACGTCCGTGCGGAACACGCTGGACCGGGTTCAATTCATCGCACCGTTTCCGTCCAGTTCAGCCGACAAGGAACGGACTTACATCATCAACTTCAACCTCAAAGCCAAACGATTGCTCGGATGAAAAATTACATTACCAACCCGATTAAAATTAGTCTGCCCCTGTTTCTCGCGGTGGTCGCGCTGAATTTTTGCCGCGCCCAGGAAGAAATCAACATTCAGACCACGATCACGGTTCCAGGCCAGGCCAAGCCCATTCTGGTTTCGCTTGAGGGCTTAACCGGCGAGGCGGCGGATGTTTTGCGGTTTGATCTTTATGTCCAGGGTTTCAAGTTCGTCGCGCCGGAGGTCGCGCAATATCGGATCAGCGGCAGCAGCGCGGACAACGTGCAGGGCTATGTGACGGACGCCGTCAGCCGTCAGCCGAAATTTTCGCGCAGCTACACCGGCGCGAGTCTGCGGCGGGAGGCACACGCTTTCGCGGACGACATCGTCTTTGCCATCACCGGCAAAAAGGGAATCGGCCAGACAAAAATTGCTTTCAAGGCGCAGTCCGCCGGCGGCAACGGCGAAATTTACGTTTCCGATTTCGACGGCCACAATCCCCTGGCGGTCACGCATGACAACGCGATCGTTGCTGCGCCGGCATGGGTGCCGGGCCGGCTGGCGGTCTATTACACCTCATATGAGCCTGGCAACCCGGACATTTTTTACCACAATCTTTCGACCGGCCAGCGCCGCGTCATCGCCAGATTTTCCGGCTTGAACACCAGCGCGGCGATTTCACCGGATGGCTCGAAGGTGGCAATGATTTTGAGCCGGAGCGGCAGTCCGAACGTCTGGGTGTGCAACGCGGACGGCACAGATTTCAAACAATTGACCTCGACGCCGGAGGACGAATCCTCACCCTGCTGGTCGCCGGACGGGCAATGGATCTGTTTCGCGACCAAAATCCACTCGCGGCGCGTGCTGGCAAAAGTTCCGGCGGGTGGCGGGCCGGTGCAACGGATTTCGACGGCGGGCGTTTCCAATCCCACGGACCCGGACTGGTCGCCGGACGGACGGTGGATTGCGTTCACGTCGCAGATGGGCGATTTTAACATCTGCATCGTGCCGGCGGCCGGCGGCACGCCCACGGTGCTCGTGTCGGGGGAGCATCCGTCGTGGTCGCCGAACTCGCGTACGCTCATCTTGAACCACGCCGCTGGTTACCGGCAGGTGTTGTCTGTGCTTGACGTGATGACAAAACAAGTCAAGGATATTGGCCGGATTTCGGGAAATGATTCGCAACCCGCCTGGGCGAAGTGATTTCGACGCTTGGATTTAACAAATTTTTAACCGAAGGAAAAAAACATGAAGACGATAAAACTGATTTACCCGCTCGCGTTCGCGCTGGCCATCACGCTGGCCACCACCGGATGCCATAACCACAAGGCCGTTGGCATCACACCGATTCCGGGACAGAATTCCGGCATCGTCGGTGACAACAGCGGCGCAAACACATTGCCCCAGGGTGGCACGATGAATCCTGACAATGGCGTTAATGCCAATCCCAGCGGCATCCCCGTTGCCAATGCCGATACTTTTGACAACATGACTGAAGACCGCGCGGCGCTTGAGGCTTACACGATCCACTTTGCCTTCGACAGCTCCGTCATAAAATCCAGCGAAAACTCAAATCTTGAATCCGTGGCTGCCGCCCTGAAATCGGATGCCAGCGCGAAGCTGCTCATTGAAGGCAATTGCGACGATCGCGGCACGGAAGAATACAACCGCTCGCTCGGCGAACGCCGCGCGCTGGCCGCCCGCGAGGCGCTGGCCAAGGACGGCATTGATCCGTCGCGCGTCCGCACCATCAGCTACGGCAAGGACAAACCGGCTGACCCCGGCCATGACGAAGCCGCTTGGGCGAAAAACCGTCGCGACGACTTTGTTTTGCTGCACCCGAAAGCCGGAGCCTGACTGGTTTGAGTAAAATTTGAATCGCACAAGGGTCGCATCAACGCGGCCCTTGTTTTTTTGCCGCTTTACTATTTCAAGAAGCAGGCGTAAGCTCACAACGGCTCGTAAAATTTATGAAACCAATGTTTGCAGGTTTTTTTGGTGGCTGGGAAATCGTTCTGATCCTTGCTGTGGTGTTGATTTTGTTCGGGGCCAAGAAGCTGCCGGAACTGGCGAAGGGTCTCGGCACGGGCATCAAGGAATTCAAAAAGGCCACACGCGAAGTGACGGACGAAATCCAAAACGCCGGCACCGAGGTGCCGGCATCCAAAAATCCGCCTGCCAACACCACCGCGCAGTTGCAATCCCAATCGAAACCCCCGGAAACGAAAGTCATATGATCCGTGCCGGCTGATTGGCAGCCGCAGAGGTTTTAATGGCTGACTTCTCCCAGAAACCGGACGTGGACGTGGACGCGGAGGCAGACAGCGGCGGCCCGATAAAATCCTTTCTCGAACACCTCGAGGACTTCCGCTGGCTGCTCGTTAAGTGCGCGGTCACGCTGGGCTTGGCCATGCTCGTCTGCCTCATCGGGGCCAATTATGTCATAGGAGTTATCAAATGGCCGTTAACGCAGGCAAAAGTCAGCTTTCCCGGCACGAACCAAGTGGTCAGTGTGAGCTTCGGCACCAATCACCTCGCAAATTTTCAAATCACACCCGCGCAGCAGCAGACGCTGAATTCCGGCACGAACCGCTTTGCCGCCGTCGTCGTCGTACCGCTCATGCTGGGTACAAATCAGGTGCTTGGCTGGCGTGTCAGTGATGATCCCGTCGCCATTGCTGACATCCAGCGGATGCACATTGAGCTGGTGAATCTTACGCCGGCGGGCGGATTTTTCGTGGCTTTCCAAGTGGCGTTTTACGGTGGCATGGTGCTCTCCGCGCCCATCATGCTGTATTTCATCGCCACGTTTGTTTTTCCGGCTCTACGGTTCAAGGAACGGAAGTACATTTATCGCGCGCTTTTCATAGGCGGCGGATTGTTCCTTGTCGGCGTCTCATTCTGCTATTTCATCCTGATGCCCGTTGCGTTGGCGGCGTCGCAGATGTATTCGCAATGGCTTGGCCTCGGCGCGATGCAGTGGCGTGCGGAGGAATATATCAGCTTCGTCTGCAAATTCATGCTGGGCATGGGCCTGGGTTTCGAGCTGCCGGTGGTGATTCTAACGCTCGTGAAAATTGATGTGTTGAGCTATCCCACGCTGCGGAAAATGTGGCGTTACATGATCGTCATCAACCTCATCCTTGGCGCGTTGCTGACAACGCCGGAAGTCATCACGCAAGTCCTGATGGCCGGCCCGCTTTACATGCTTTACGAAATCACCGTCTGGATCGCGTGGTATTGGGATCAGGCGGATCGGGCACGGGCGCGGCGGCGACTGCTGCTGGGGCTTTTTATTTTGTTCTTGGCTGCTGTCCTCCTTTGGGCGGGCTATAAGTATGTCTTGCCATGGGTGCGCCCTCATTTTTATTTTGGCGGCTAAAACGCACTTTACAAATGGCGATTTCGGCGTAGGCTCACAGCAACAATAAAAACGTATGCGAAACGCAATCTCTCTCCTCGCCTTTGCCGCCCTTGCTGCCCTGTTCCTTACGGGCTGCGCCGGGCCGGAACAAAGGCTGGGCAGCGGCATCAACAACGCCACTGAATTCAGCCGTCTGGGCGAAATGCGCCGCAGCATCGAACAAACCGCTGTCTTCGACTCGCCCGAAGCCGGTTATACCGTGGGCGCGATTCATGGTTTCGACCAGTCCGTCTATCGGACCGCGATGGGTGCCTATCAGATCGTCACTTTTCCTGCCGGCGACTTTTTATCTCAATCCAGTTTTGACCAAAAATACGTTCCGAAGGGGACGGTCTATCCTGACAGTTATCGCCCAGGACTGATCAGCACTCCCCTATTTCAAACCGACACCTATGTCGGTTTCAGCGGCGGCAACATTGCCCCGTTCATTCCGGGCAACCGCTTCAGCATTTTTGAAAACTGACGGTGGCCAAACCTGATTTGCGAAGCGCGCCAATGTTTTCCAATTGGCGCGTTTTGCTTTCCTGAACCGCCCATGCGCCTTAAAAAAAAATCGCCCTGCAAGGTCAACCTGATCCTGAACATCCTCGGCAAGCGCGCCGACGGCTTCCACGAATTGGAGACCGTCATGCAGCCGGTGAATGTCTGCGACGAGCTGGTCTTCGAGCGCGCTGGCTCCAGCCTGGAACTTTCCTGCAGCAATCCGGAGCTGCCGACCGATTCAAAAAACCTGGTCCACCGCGCCGCCGCTTCATTTCTCGCCGCCGCCAAAATTTCCGACGGCATCCGCATCCATCTGCAAAAAAATCTGCCGCTGGCCGGCGGTATCGGCGGTGGCAGCGCAAATGCCGCCGTGACCTTCACCGCCCTCAACGAACTGTTCGGCTCACCGCTGCCGCCTCGAAAACTGCACGAATTGGCCGCCGCGCTCGGCTCGGACATCCCGTTTTTTCTCCATGACCGGCCGGCGCTTGCCACCGGCCGCGGCGAAAAAGTGCGGACGCTGGAAAATTTTCCGGCGCTCCAAGGCACGGCGTTTTTCCTCGTCCATCCCGGCTTTGGCGTCTCGACGCCGTGGTCATACCAAAAACTGGCTAGGTTTCCCGAGACGCTGAATGGCCGTTCGGGTCGGGCGGAAAAACTAATTTCCTTGTTGCAGGGCGGCGATTTGAAAGCGGTCGCGGCGGATTTTTATAATTCGCTCGAGGCGCCGGCGTTTGACAAGTTTCCGGCGCTGCAATTCTACAAGGAATTTCTCCGCGAAAACGGCGCACTGGTTTCGCTCATGTCTGGCAGCGGCTCGACGACTTTTGCCATTGCGGAAAATCTGGCGGCGGCGGAAAATCTGGCGGAAAAATTCAAATCGCAGTTCGGTGACAACGGCTGGACGGTAACTGTGGCGATTTGATTGCAGGGCCGCGCTAATGCGCGTCCTGCTGCCGCTTGAATTTTGCCAGCACGAACATGGTCATCTCCTGCGCCGCCGGGATTTTGCACAGCATGGCGATGAGCCAGTAAATACCGCCGGCGATTCCTGCCGGCACAAATACTGCGCCAATTTTCAACGGCAACGTGGCGTGACCAAGCTGGTTCTCCCAACTCTTCCAACCGCACCAGGCCGCGACACAGGCGAGCAAAGCCGCCAGCGCCAACGGCCGCACCGTGCCATGCAGCGATTCCATTTCCAGTTTGCCGAGTTTTTTGCGCAGCGCAAACAGCAGCAA